>Ga0209512_1000552_pt1 | contig 58892 bp, 55 predicted proteins | sample frozenSSSSmetaG_FD_184142 | JGI IMG/M metagenome (GOLD analysis project Ga0209512, IMG submission 184142) | Glacier valley bacterial and archeal communities from Borup Fiord, Nunavut, Canada, to study Microbial Dark Matter (Phase II) -... | ecosystem: Environmental > Aquatic > Freshwater > Ice >...
CGATGGACCTGATCATCCTGCCGCCCAACAGCTCCATCTGGGACCGCGCGGACAACAGGGAATTCCCGGTGATCATGCACCCGCTGATGCTGAACTCGCGCGCGGTGATCGATGATGTGGAAAAGCGGTTATCCCGCTGACCGCAAAAATCACCCATTCGCAAGAGGGCTTGAGCTGCGATGACTCGTCCGTTAATATCCATTCATGAGCGCTTTGGAAATCGCCGAACTCTGCGAAGCCCTGCCACCGGAAAAACGCGAGGAAGTGGCTGACTTCGCCCGTTTTCTGCTAGCACGCCAGCAGGACGAACAATGGGAAACCTTGATCGCCGATCCCAAAGCCCGGCCACGCTTGGATGCGTTCCTCCGCGAGTCCCGCTCGGAGACTGACCAAACGCTCGACCTCCGCCGCCTGTGATCTCCCGTGTCCGCCCGAGTTTCTGGCGAGCCTACGAAGGGCTCGATTCACGGGTGAAAGAAGCGGCACGCCGTTCTTATCAGCTCTTCGCAGGGAATCCCGGACACCCCTCGTTTCGTTTCAAGAAACTTGCTGGACACGACCGGATTTGGTCCGTCCGCATCAATGATTCCTTCCGCGCTTTGGCCGAACGGGAAGGTGACACCGTGGTCTGGTGCTGGATCGGCTCCCACAATGATTTCGACAAACTCTTCGGCTGACCGGAACGGGTATGGGCTGTCCGGCTCCAAATAAAAACCCCGCGCCTCACGGAGAGACACGGGGTTTTCGGTTGTAGGTGGATGGAACGGTCCAGCGTTATTCCGCTGTGATTTTACCGAGCACTTCGATTCTCACAGGGGCGACGCCGTTATGGACGAAGCCGAGCCGTTCGGCGGAGCCGATAGTGACGTCGATGATGCGTCCCTTCACGTAGGGTCCGCGATCGGTGATGGTCACCACTTCGGATTTGCCATTTGCCTCATTGGTCACGCGCACTTTCGTTCCCATGGGAAGGGTTTTGTGAGCTGCGGTGAAGGCAGTGTTCGAGAGGCGTTCGCCACTGGCGGTGCGGGTACCATAATTGGTTCGCACGGAATACCAGGAGGCTTTGCCATGTTGGGTGGACTGCACCGCGTATTGCGGATCGTCCGGGTTATTTCGATGGTTTGAGGTTGCACTCCCAGTTGACGCGCAACTGGGAATAAGGATGACGCCGGCGATTGCCAGGGCCACGGATTTTAGGTTCCGGGTCATGTTCATCGTGTTTAGTCCCCTTTGGGGCGGCGGCGACATAAGCGGGCGGGAGAGTCGAAACAAGACTTAACTGCCTCACGCCATTTGGGGGTGAAATCCCGGAATCCGGGGGATTAACGGGCGGGTACTACGGGTTTCTTTACTAAAAAAATCGGATTTTTCCGGCGCTTTGGGCCTCCGCCTCCGGAAATTCCGCCCGTCACCTGGGTTTCATTCCTGGGAATCAGCGGCCTGAAAGACGACAAAAACGAGCGGCCAACCCACTCATTGCCAACGATTTTTAGATACCAAAAACGTATAAATCGTTAAAATCAGGCCATTTGCGGGCGAGTTATTAAGAGTTCCTTATATTTTTCTTTTCACTTCGGCCCGATGTTTGCTAGTAAACCGAACATGCTAGGGCACTGGATCCCATCAAGCCGCAACCGGTTCACCGGCGCGGATTTTGATTTCGTCGCCTCGGTTCTCGCTCCCAGTGAGCAGCGCCTGCATCTGGAAAAGCTCTGGATCGACCAGGAAGCCCAACGCGAGATCCTCGATCTGAAGGAAGTCTTCCGCGGCCTGCTGGACTCGCCGGCCGCCATCCAGGTTTCCCCCCATTTCTATTTCTATGTGCTGGTCCGGCATTCGTTCATGCAGGCGGAACTCAGCGATGCGGATCTGGCAGACTACGTCGCCGGAGTGATGACCCGCAGCATCGCGGCGGATCCGGCGGACCCGCTGCAGGACATCGCCCGCGGCTACACACATGCGGCGGATTTCCTCTCGCTCATTTCCTCAGCCAATGGGCGTATGCGCTTCCACCTACAGGTGGCGGCGGGAAACCAGTTCCTCGTGCTGACCGGACTTTATCCAGGTTTTCTGAAAGCCCGCTGCGAAAAGCGCGGCGGGCCGGATCTGGGGTTTTACGAATCGTTCGCCCAACAGGCGTTCAAGAGTGCCGCCGATTGCAAAGACGGGCCGGGGACTGCCTCCCGCCAGCTTTTCGGCGCTCTCGCCGAGGCGATGCCCGCCGCCCGCCGCTCGCTGAACCGGGTGGCGGAGGAGTTTGTTTTTCTGGGAGATTGAGCGGACGGGATCGACTTGCCGGTTGTGGAGTGTAAGGCTGGGGTTTCAGAACCCATGAAAAACCTCCCGCATTCCTCCAACCGCAGGACGTTCCTGCAAAACGGATCGCTCGCCATCGCTGCGGCCGCTTTCATGCCCCGCCTCGCCGCCGGGCCATTGTCGAAAGAGGCGAAGCTTTTCAAATCCATGGGCATCGCCGCCCCGCTGGACAAGGCGGCCGATCTGAAAGCGGAGGGCGCGGAGTTTCTCACTGCGAGCGTCGGCGATTTCCTTGTCCCGGACCAACCGGATGAAGTGTTCGCGAAAAATCTTGAAAAACTCGCCACCTCGCCGCTGCCCATCCTCGCTTGCAACGGCTTCATCCGGCCGAAGCACCTGCACTGCGTGGGACCGGAGGCCAACCACGACTTGATCCTCGTCTGGGGGGAAACCGCGTTCGGGCGGATGAAACAGGCGGGGGGAAAGTTCATTGTCTTCGGCAGCGCCGGTGCCCGGATGCTTCCGGACGGTTGGCCGAAGGAAAAAGCGGACGAGCAGTTTGTTTCCCTGCTCAAGCGCCTCGGCCCGCTCGCCGAAGCACAGGGCATCACCGTCACCGTCGAGCAGCTTCAGGAAAAGGAGTGCAACTACATCAACCACATCGGCGAAGGCGCCGCCCTCATCCGCGCCGCAGGACATCCTAACGTCCGCATGCTCGCCGATCTCTATCACATGGCATGCATGGGCGACACCCCGGCCGATCTGAAAGCGGCGATGGACGTGGTCGTGCACATGGAGATCGCCGAGAAATCCGGTCGCACCGTGCCCGGCGTGAATGGCGACGACTTCCGCCCCTATTTCCACGTCCTGCGGGAGGCTGGCTATCAGGGGGCGATCAGCATCGAGGGGAAATGGGGAAAAGGCCAGGTGCGCACGGCCTATCAGGAAATCACGAGGCAAGCGGCCGAAGCATGACCTCGCCAGCCCAACAGCCCGAACACGCCCGCATCCGGGTGGTAGGCAGTTTCCAGGAACTGCTCTCCACCCCGTTCGCCGATGGCGTGAACGCGCTCTGCTGGCCGCGGGTGCTGGCGGGTGATTTCGCCGAAGTGGTGAAATTGTTGGGACCGGGCGATGGCATTGTCCCGCTCGACGAGGAAATCCTTCGCAGCCTGCCGCTCAGCGGAGCCGGACGGGTGGCCGCCGACGTGATGCTGGAAGACCAGCGGCTGCTGCGCGAACAGGGCCTCGATCCGGAGATCAACTGCATCCATCACTACCCCCGCGACGAAACCGACGGCCCTATCGCCACCGACGTCCTCTCCTTCCACGCCGACAGCGCGACGGAGGAAACCGACACCTGGCTGTGCACCTATCACGGCTTTCCAAGCGAAGGCGTGGCCACCCAGGACATTTGCAGGCGGGCGGACATTCCCGAAATCCGCGCCGAGCTGCTCCGCCTCCACGGTGGACCGGATGACGAGGACTTCCTCGCATTTCTATCAGCAAACTGTTACGACCTGCACTACTCCCCTCTCCCACACGCCCGGCCATGGTCTTTCGGCATTGGAAACCTCTGGCGCATCGCCACCGACTGGCCCGGCAGCCCCGTCCCGCCCTGTATCCACCGCGCCCCGGAAACAAAGGAGGGAGATCCGGTGAGATTGTTGCTGATCAGTTAGTTGGGTGAATCTGACGGACCGCGAAATTCATTTCGCCAGTGGAATCTGGGTGCAACGCCGGTCGTCAATGAAGGGAGAAAGTGGGGAGTGCGTGGGCGCTTTACTTTCGCGGCTCATGGTCTGGCGGAAGGAATTCCGCGCTCCAGTTAGGGGATCGACGTGACTATTGCGAGGATCTCCTCCACCGGGGATAGCCTGCCGACGCCTTCGTAGCCGCAGGCGAGGTCACCTTCGGCGGGGCCGATGAAGTGACAGCCGTCGGCGGTGAGCTGTTGGACGTTGCGCTGGGTGGCGGGGTGAAGCCACATTTTCCCATTCATGGCCGGGGCGATGAGGACGGGGGTGGAGCGCGGGAGGGCGAGGTAGATGGAGGCGAGCGGATCGGGGGCGAGGCCGTTGGCGAAGTTGCCGATGATGTTGGCGGTGGCGGGAGCGACTAGCAGGAGGTCGGCGCGGTCCGCGAGTTCGATGTGGCCGGGTTTCCAAGACTGTTTTTCGTCCTCCAGCGAAACAAGCACCGGCTGGCGAGTGAGAGTTTGCAGGGTGAGCGGCGTGATGAACTCGGTGGCGGAGCGCGTCATGACGACGTGGACGTCGTGACCCAGTTTCACGAGTTGGGACGCGAGGTCCGCTGCCTTGTAGGCGGCGATGGATCCTGAGATGCCGAGGACGATGTTCATCTTATTTTAAGAAACCACGAAAGACACGAAGAGGCACGAAGGATTGAAGATGGAGAACCTGGCCCGAGCCGGACCTTTTGTGATCTTCGTGTTTTTCGTGGTTGGCATATTTTTTGGTTAGCGGAGCATTTTCACGGCCTTCGCCGTGGTTTCCGCGAGTGCCGCGACGTCTTCCGCATCGTTATATAAGGCGAACGACGCCCGGACGGTGCCGGTGATGCCGAAGCGGGCCATCAGCGGCTGGCAACAATGGTGGCCGGTGCGGACGGCGACGCCCATCTGGTCCATCAGCGTGCCGAGGTCGTAGTGGTGGACGCCCTCGACGTTGAAGGAGAGCGCGCCCGAGCGGCCGGCGGGGCCGAAGAAACGGATGCCGGGAATGGAGGAAAGCGCGTCGGCAGCGGTGAGGATGAGATTTTCCTCGTGCTGGTGGATGGCGTGCAGGCCGATGCCGTTCACGTAGTCCAGCGCGGCGGCGAGGCAAATGGCGCCCTCGATGTTAGGGGTGCCTGCCTCGTATTTGAAGGGGAGTTCGTTATAGGTGGTTTTTTCAAAAGTCACCTCCTTAATCATCTCGCCGCCGCCGCGCCAGGGCGGGAGGGAATTGAGAAGATCCGCGCGGCCCCAGAGCACGCCGATGCCGGTGGGCGCATAGACTTTGTGGCCGGAAAAAGCGAGGAAATCGACGCCGATGGCCTGCACGTCGATGTGCTGGTGGGCGGTGGCCTGGGCGGCGTCGATCATGACGAGAGCGCCGGCCTTTTTCGCCGCGGCGGACATTTCCTGGATGGGATTGACGGTGCCGAAGGAGTTGGAGATCCAGGTGAGCGAGAGGATTTTCGTGCGTTCGCTGAGGAGGGCGAGGAACGCGTCTTGATCGAGTGTGCCGTCGTCGTGGCAGGGAATGACCTTGAGCGTCGCGCCGGTGCGTTCGCAGAGCATCTGCCAGGGGACGATGTTCGAGTGGTGTTCGAGCGAGGAGATGAGGACTTCGTCGCCTTTTCCAATGCGACCGGAGAGGGCGAGGACATTGGAGACGAGGTTGATGGCGTCGGTGGTGCCGGAGGTGAAGATGACTTCATCGGGGCTGGCGGCATTGAGGTGGGTGGCGACGGTTTGGCGGGCTTTTTCGAAGGCCTCGGTGGCGAGGCGGGCGAGGTGGTGGGTGCCGCGGTGGATGTTCGAGTTGATGGCCTCGTAGTAGTGGCGGGACGCGAAGAGCACCGCCATCGGCTTCTGGGTGGTGGCGGCGTTGTCCAGATACACGAGGGGACGGCCTTGGATCGTTTGATCGAGGATGGGGAAATCAAGAATCAGCGTTTCGTGGTCAAACATGGGGAATTTTCCGAAGTCGGGGCGACACCGCAGCTTGGAACAGGCGCGGGTTTGCCGCAATGCCGGAATTTCCTGTGAAAAACATCTGCCCTTGCGGTTCGTAACCTGCGCGCGTTGAATGCGCGCGTTCCAGCATGTATTTACTGAAAAAAGCGATCGAGCTCAGGGAAAAGTCGCACCCGGACCACGAAAAACCGTTTCTCGAGCATCTCGAGGACCTGCGTGTCATGATCATGCGGGTCGTGCTAACGCTGATCATCGCCATGGTCGCCTGCTTCGCTTTCAACAACCGGATCATGCAGTTTTTCCGCAGTCCGGTGGACAAGGTGATGCTGACGCAGTTGGAGTCCACTCTTCCCGCAAAAGCTCCTCGCCCGCTCACTGCGGATCTCTGGAAGGAAGCTCAGAAAGTGGAGCACGCCGCGGAGAATCTCACTCCCCAGCAACAGGAAGTTTACTATCGTTTTCTCAAGGACGACAACGTGTCCTTCCACGCGAGATCCATCAGCCTGCTGCGCGCCGCGATGAGCCTGCCGGAGGAGCGGCGTGAGAATTTCCTAGCCTCGCTCGACGAGACACCGGAGTTGAAGGAACAGGTCAGATCGCTGATCAAATCCAAGCCGAACACGGAAACCCAGCAGCACGGGAATCTCAACATGATGTCGGCGCTCAAGCCCACCGAGGGCTTCATGCTCTCGATGAAACTTTCTTTCGTCGCAGGCATCGTGGTTTCGTTCCCGCTGCTGCTGTTGTTCATCCTGCAGTTTGTATTGCCCGGACTGCACAGCCACGAGAAGCGCGTGCTGTGGCCGGCGATGGCCATCGGCTTCGGACTTTTTCTCGCAGGATCCAGCTTCGCCTATTTCCTCATCCTGCCGCGCACGCTGCTGTTTTTCTATCAGTGGAGCGGCGACATGGGGATTTCCAACGACTGGCGGATCGGAGAATATATCTCGTTCGCCACGCAGTTCACGCTGCTGTTCGGCGTGTCCTTCGAACTACCGGTGGTGGTCATGGTGTTCGTGAAACTGGGACTGCTGACCTATCAGACAATGTCGAAAACCCGCTCCTACGCGGTCGTCGCCATCTTCATCGCCGCCGCGGTCCTCACGCCGACTCCCGACATCCCGACGATGCTGCTGATGGCCTCGCCGATGATCATTCTTTACGAAATCTGCATCTGGCTGGCCTATTTCGATGAGAAAAAGAGCCGCATCAAGGAGGAGCAGGAAGCCCGTGAAAACATGGAGCGCCTCCTGCTGCGCGGGCGCGAAGCCGAAGCCACCGGTACCAGTGAACCGGAACACGATCCATGGCACGACGAGCATCCCCACCACAGTGCCTACGAAACCACCGACGGCGACGACGGATGGAAAGAGGAGATTCCTCAACACGATCCGCACGCGGAAATCGGCGAACCCAAGCCACACGACGACATTCCCACCACATCCCTGCCGGACCACCTGCCGGAAGAGGAAGAACGCCGCCGCAACGATCCCTGATTTTCCTATCAGATGACCCAGCCCAAGGCCCCTTACGAAGCTGGCGCGCGCTCTCCGTTCGCGGGCTGTGCCATTCTCATCGCCGCCGTGGTGATGATGGTTTTCCTCATCGGTTTCTCCGTCTTCGCGTTGTTCCGGCAATCCGCAGAAATCGAAAAATTCACGGCAAAAACACCCCTGCCCATCGAGGTCTCTCCGACCGATAACAAAGTGGCGGAAATCAACGACCTCACCGCACGGCTGGAAAAATTCCGCACGGATCTGTCAGAAGACAAGGAATCGTCGCTCGCCCTATCAGCCGACGACCTCAACCTCGCCATCGCGGCCTACGATGAATTCAAGGAACTGCGCGGCACTTTCCGGGTCACGACGATCGAGGGAGAAACCGTGAGTGCCGCCATTTCCTATCAGCTCAACGGCAGGCCCCGTTTTTCCCACCACGGCGAGCCGGGCTGGATCGCATCGGATTTCCGCTACCTGAATGGCACGCTCGTCGCCCGGCCGCTCCTGCTGAAAAAAGAGGTTGTGCTCCGCCTCGACTCCATCGAAGTCCCCGGAGCCACCGTGCCACGCGAGTTCATCGACCAGATGTCGCCCTACCGCATCACCGAGCGCTACTTGGCGGACAAGGTCATCGGACCGGCAATGGCCAAGCTCACCCGCGTCGGAATCGCTGATGGAAAAATCATCCTCACCCGCAATCCGAAGGAAAACCCGGTGGACCTCATCACCAACGAACAGGTCGATTCCGCCAGCAGCCGCTTGTTCCTCTCACTCGGCCTCGCCGCGACCATTTTCCTCGTTTTCGCAGGCATCATCGTCATCATCGGACTCCGTGCGAAAGCCCGCAAGGCTTCCGACACGTAGGATCGACCAGACAAAGCCACCCCACCACACCGCTGCCCACAGGTACCATGAAAAATCCCGCCACATCCGCTGCATTGTTAGGGCTTGCCCTGGTCACCTGGCTTCCAGCCAAGGACATCGCCCCGCCGGCAGCTCCTGCAGCGGATGCCGCCAAAACGTTAGAGACGCCGAAAAATCCGGAGCTCGAGGCAAAAGCCAGGGAACAGGAAGCACTCTCGATCGACAACAAGCTCGAAGCCGAACGCCTCACCAAGGCGACCAACGCCATGCGTGCCGAAGTCACCCGCCTCAAGCTGGAGCGCGAGCTACTGACGGAAAAACTCACCCTCGAAGCCGTGAAACGGCAGTCCGCCCTTCACGACCAGCTTGCCAAGATGGAGACCGAAAAGGAAATACTCGCCGAACAGGGCGAGCTTGCCAAGGTCCGCGCCGACAAGCTTGCGAACGACCTCAAGGCAGTCCAAACCGAAGCCGCTTTGGAAATCACCCGTCTCCAGAACGACATCGCCCGCATCGAGACCGCCGACAAGCGCGCCAAATTCGCCGACGCCAAACCGGTTTTTCTCACTAAACCGCTGAAGGAGAACGGCACCGTCGTCATTTCCGACCGCCGCATCCCGCTCAACGGACTGATCTCCGCCGCCACTGCCGATTACGTCACCAGCCGCATCCAGTATTGGAACAACAAGGACCGCGAACTGCCCATTTTCATCGTCATCGACTCCAGCCCCGGCGGCTCCGTGATGGCGGGCTATCGGATTTTGAAAGCCATGGAATCCAGCGACGCTCCGGTGCATGTGGTGGTGAAATCATTCGCCGCCTCGATGGCCGCCGCCATCACCACGCTCGCCAGCGAATCCTATGCCTATCCAAACGCGGTCATCCTTCATCACCAGATCAGCTCAGTGATGATGGGCCAGCTCAACCTCACCCAGCAGCGCGAGTTCCACGAGGAAAGCGAACGCTGGTGGGCGCGCCTCGGCACTCCCGTCGCCAACAAGATGGGCATCAGCACCGACGAGCTCATCAAACAGATGTACAAGCATTCCTCCAACGGCGACTGGAGCGAATTCGGCGAACAAGCGAAGGAGCTGAAATGGGTGGGCCACATCGTCAACGGCATCGATGAAACCTCCTTTACCAAGGACCCGGACACCGCCGACCCTGGCAAGCCGACCGCACCCGGTGCCCTCTCGGAAGAAGTCGACGCCAACGGCAAGCCCTTCGCCTGGCTCCCCCACCTCAATCCGAAGGACGTCTATTTCATCTACAATCCGGACAGCTACTACCGCACCCGATAACCGGCGTGACACAGACATTCCTGTCTGTTCTTCCCTACGTGACACAGACATTCCTGTCTGTTCTTCCCTACGTGACACAGACATTCCTGTCTGTTCTTCATCCCCTCCCCACATGCTCGAAGACGATTTCACCTACGTCATTCGCAAGGCCTTCAAAGGTCTCGCCTTGGCACCCGGCGATGCCGCCCGCCGTGCGGGACTTCCCGAGCATGACGTGATGTCATTTTCAAAAGGCAATTTCTCCGCCGAAACCGCCCGCAAACTCGCACCCGTCCTCGGCCTGAATCCGACCGCGCTCGAGAGGCATGAATTCTATCAACCGAGACAGCAGTCGAACGCGGACATCCACCGCATCGACCTGCCGTTCCGAGACGAACGGGTGAACGCATGGCTCGTCTGGTCCGGAAGCACTGCCGTCCTGTTCGACACCGGCTTCGATCCGCTTTCCTGCACCGTCGCCCTCGACGCCATCGGTCCGCCGCCGCTGGCGCAGGTTTTCATCACCCACGGCCACGGCGACCACGTCGGCGGCGTCTCCGATTTCCTCGCCCGTGGCATCATTCCCAACGGCGCGGCAATCGACGGCGCGAAATCCATGAAACCGGGCGACGCCATCCGCTGCGGCCCCCTCACCGTGCGCGCCTGCGATCTATCAGGCCATTACACGCCCACACTCGGTTATTTCATCGACGGCCTAGCCCGTCCGGTCCTCGTCACTGGAGACGCCCTGTTCGCCGGCTCCATCGGCGGCTGCGCCACCCCGGAACTCTATCAACACGCGCTGCGCCGCCTGAGAGACGTTCTCACTCCGCTGCCGGATGAAACGATCCTGCTCCCCGGCCACGGTCCGGCCACGACTCTCGGCGAGGAACGCGCCAGCAATCCATTCTTATGAAGTGACGCGGACATTCCTGTCTGCAATGCCGCTGGATAGAGAAAACACGGGCTGAAAGTCGCCACTTTTGCCGCTCATCATCCAACCGGACGAGACGTCCACTCCCCTTATTTCCGCTCCAGATAGATCCGCGAGCCTTTCACATATTTCTCCGCCCAGCCCTTCACCTTCGACTGCTCATCCAGCGAAAGCGTCCTAACCACCTTCGCCGGTGATCCCAGCACCAGCGATCCAGGCGGAATGATCGTCCCACCCGTCACCAACGCCCCAGCCCCGATGATCGACCGCTCGCCGATCACCGCGCCGTCCAGCACGATCGCGCCCATTCCGACGAGCACCTCGTCCTTCACCGTGCACGCGTGCAGGATCGCCGAGTGCCCGACCGTCACCAGCTCGCCGATATAACAGCCGTAGTCATCGGCCAGATGGATCACCGCATTGTCCTGCACGTTCGAGCGCGGGCCGATCACGATCTCGTTGATGTCACCGCGCAGCGTGGCGTTATACCAAATGCTCGTTTCCTCCCCCAGCGTCACCCGCCCGATCACATCCGCGCTCGCGGCGATGAAGGCGCTTTCATGAATCGTCGGAGAAATCCCTGCAAATGTCTCGATGGCCATGCGCCAAGGTTAGCCGGATCATCCCGATACGGCACTCCAAAAAATCCTGACTTATCCTAGACAAATTCTCCGCCCGCACACACAAGCGTGTGCCATGAAAAAGACATTTCCACTCACCTCGCCACTGCATCAACCGGCGCGTGTCGTCGAGCAGATCAAGGCCGACGTGCGGAAATACGTGAAGCGCGAGCGGAAAAAGAAGCTGCCGGAAGGCGTGGATTTCTGGGATTTCGACTGCCGGATCGGCCAAGGTGCGGCGGAACCGGAACAAAAGCACGTCGAGGAAATCGTCAGCGCTATCGACCAAGCGGCGGCCAGCGGCGCGGAGGCGGTTTTCATCGAGATTCTCGCAAAACCCGGCGTCCGGCTGGGCAACAAGGCGAAACCCGAATGAGGCACGGGCGGGATTTCCCCGAATACTTTAAACATCGGACGCGGATCGCGGGTTTTCCGCTTCCCGTTTTCTCCGGCGGCACTTAAAACGTCCGTCGACATGCTTGAAGCCCAAAGACCCACAGGAAAACTCATGGCCGCGAACCGTGGGGAAATCGCCATCCGGATTTTCCGCGCCGCCAACGAACTCGGCCTCAGGACCGTCTCGATTTTCGCCGAAGAGGACCGCTTTTCCATCCACCGCTTCAAGGCGGACGAGGCCTATCAGCTCGATTCCTCGAAGGGACCGGTTGGCGCGTATCTCGATGTGGAGGGCATCGTCGCGCTGGCGAAACAGAAGGGCGTGACGATGATCCATCCGGGCTACGGTTTTCTTTCGGAAAACGCCCACTTCGCCCGTGCCTGCGCGCGTGAGGGCATCACCTTCATCGGGCCGTCGCCGGATCTGTTGGAAAACATGGGTGACAAGACCGCGGCGCGCACGCTGGCGCACAAGTTCAACGTCCCCACCCTGCCCGGCACCGAGGAGCCGATCACTGATCCGGACCAGGCGCTCACCGTCGCACATGAGATCGGCTTTCCGCTCATTATCAAGGCCGCGTTCGGCGGTGGCGGGCGCGGCATGCGCGTGGTGGAAAAGCCGTCGCAGCTCGCCGGCTTGTTAGCCGAGGCACAGAACGAGGCACTCAATGCGTTTGGAAACTCGGCGGTTTTCCTGGAGCGCTACATTTCCCGCGCCAAGCACATCGAGGTGCAGATCCTCGGCGACCAGCACGGCAACGTCGTCCATCTTTACGAACGCGACTGCTCTGTGCAGCGCCGCTATCAGAAAGTCGTGGAGGTCGCACCCGCGATGCACCTCGATCCGAAAGTGCGCAAGGAGCTCTGCGATGCGGCGGTCGCGCTGGCGAAGGGCATCGGCTACAACAACGCGGGCACCGTCGAGTTCCTCTATGACATGGACCAGAACGACTGGTTCTTTATCGAAATGAATCCCCGCATCCAGGTCGAGCACACGGTGACCGAGTGCGTGACGGGCATTGATCTCGTTAGATCGCAGATTCTCGTCGCCGGCGGACACACGCTTTTCGGCGAGGAAATCGCCATTCCGGCGCAGGCGGACATGCCATGCATCGGCTTCGCCATCCAATGCCGCGTGACGACGGAAGACCCTGAGAAGAATTTCTCTCCCGACTACGGCCGCATCCTCAACTACCGCTCGGCCGCTGGTTTCGGCATTCGACTGGACGCCGCTTCGGGTGACGCGGGATCGGTGGTGACGCCGTATTACGACTCAATGCTGGTGAAGATCACCGCGATGGGCCGCGATTTCCCGATGGCCTGCCAGCGGATGGATCGAGCGCTGCGCGAGTTCCGCATCCGCGGCGTGAAGACGAACATTCCGTTCCTCGAAAATGTCATCGCGGACGAAACCTTCCGCAGCGGCCAGGCGCACACGAAGCTGATCGACACCAAGACCGAGTTGTTCCAGTTCAAGCGCCGCCGTGACCGCGCGACCCGCACGCTTTCCTATCTGTCCGACATCACGATCAACGGCAACGCCACCGCAAAAGGCTGGAAACCGGCGGCCGCGATGCCCAAGGCGAACGTCCCTAACTCACTGCTCATCGAGCACCACGCGGATGTTCCGAAAGGCACGCGCGATCTTCTGTTGGAACTCGGGCCGGAGAAATTCGCGCAGTGGATTCTCAATGAAAAACGCCTGCTGATCACGGACACCACGTTGCGCGACGCCCATCAGTCGCTGATCGCCACCCGCATGCGCAGCTTCGACATGTTGCGCGTCGCCGAGGCCATTTCCCACCGTATCCCGAGCCTTTTCTCGCTGGAAATGTGGGGCGGCGCGACCTTCGACACCGCGATGCGTTTCCTCAGCGAGTGCCCGTGGGAACGTCTGCGCCGCCTGCGCGAAAAAGTGCCGAACATCTGTTTCCAGATGCTCTTCCGCGGCTCGAACGCGGTCGGCTACTCGAACTACCCGGACAACGTCGTCGCCGGATTCGTCAAGCATGCGGCGGACTCCGGGATGGATATCTTCCGGATCTTCGACTCGCTCAACTACCTGCCAAACATGCAGGTGCCGATGGAGGCCGCGCGCGAGCATGGCAAGGTGCTTTGCGAAGCGGCGATCTGTTATACCGGCGATATCACGAATGCAAAACGCGACAAGTATTCGCTGAAATACTACGTGGAAAAAGCGAAGGAAGTCGAACGCATGGGCGCGCACATCCTCGCGATCAAGGACATGGCCGGCCTTTGTAAACCGCACGCCGCCTTCAAGCTGGTCACCGCGCTGAAGGAGGAGATCGGGATTCCGATCCATTTCCACACGCACGATACCTCCGGCCTGAACGCCGCCTCCGCCATCGCCGCTTCCAAGGCGGGCGTGGACATCGTGGACCTCGCCATCGCGTCGATGTCCGGCTCCACCTCGCAACCTAACATGAATTCGATCTGCGCCGCTCTCGCCAGCACCGAGCGCGATCCGGGGCTCGACTTCGATTCGCTCAACGAGTTTTCCGACTACTGGGAGGAAGTGCTCGGCTTTTACAAACCCTTCGACTCCGCACCGCGCGCGGGCACGGCGGAGGTTTACGAACACGAGATGCCCGGCGGTCAATACACCAACCTCCGCGAGCAGGCGAACTCGATGGGACTCGGCCAGCGCTGGCGCGAGATCGCCCGCACCTATGCCGAGGTGAACCAACTTTTCGGCGACATCGTCAAAGTCACGCCATCGTCGAAAGTCGTCGGCGACATGTGCATGTTCCTCGTCACCCGCGGCATCAAGGCGGCGGACGTGACGAAGATCAAGCCCGGCTCGATCGATTTCCCCGAGAGCGTGATCGACATGCTGGCAGGCGGCCTCGGCCAACCCGACGGCGGCTGGCCGGCGGAGGTGCAGCGAGTGGTGTTAGGAAATAGAAAACCGACCACAAAGCGCCCCGGTGAACTCGCCGAACCGATCGATCTCGACGCCACCCGCACCGAGCTTTCGAAAAAACTCAACCGCCCCGCCAGCGAGGATGATCTGTATTCGCATCTGATGTACCCACAGGTTTTCGCGGATTTCTGTGCCTTCCGCGCGAAATATGACGACCTCAGCGGCCTGCCGACTTCAGCGTTTTTCTACGGACTGCACATCGGCGAGGAAATCGAGATCGAGATCGACACCGGGAAGACGCTCATCATTAAACTGATCTCCATTGGCGAAGCGGACAGCGCCGGACGCCGCGCGCTTTTCTACGAGCTCAACGGTATGCCGCGTGAGTCCATGGTGCTGGACAATTCCCTCAAATCCGTCTCAAAAGCCTCTCGCGTGAAGGGCGATCCGGCCGATCCCGCGCAGTCTTGCGCGCCGATGCCGGGCATGGTCACCGAGGTCGCAGTTTCCATCGGCCAGACGGTGAAAGCGGGCGAGAAGCTGGTCATTTTGGAAGCCATGAAGATGCTCACCATCGTTAGCGCGAGTGCGGATGGCGTCGTGGCAGAGGTCTTGGTGAAAAAGGGTGACCAGGTAGACAGCGACGATCTGTTGGCGAAATTGACGGTGGAATGAGGCTCCGGGAACCCGGCGGACAGGTCATTTCCCCGGTATTCCGGCCTGGATGATGCTGCCCCGATGTGGAGAATCGCCATTTTCGCAACATATCCGCCTTTTACCACGGGCCGATGCGGGCTAATTTCCAAGCGTTTCAGCTTTCACCCATGATCCGCAAATTCCCGCCTCATTCCCGTTTCCGTCGATTTACCAAGCATTCCTCCTGGGTGCTGGCGGCCGGTTTATTTACCGCCTGCTCGACCACTCCTCCGGGAGGCGGCGACGCGGCAGTTGGAAAAGCACGCGCCACACCCGTTCCGGATTCGCTGGCCGATCCCTTCGAACCCGTGAACCGCGGAATGTGGGCGGTAAACAAGGGACTCCTCACCGGAGTCATCGAACCCAGCGGCAGGGTCTATCGGACGGTGGTTCCCAAGCCGGTCCGCGGCTCGATCACGGATTTCAGCCGGAACATCACCTACCCCGGTCGCGTCATCAACCACGCGCTGCAAGGCCGCTGGCAGGGCGCGGGCGATGAAACACTGCGCTTCGTCTGCAACACCACCGTCGGCATCGGCGGAATTTTCGACGTCGCCAGCAAATGGAACATGCCGAAGTCCGATGCCGATTTCAGCCAGACCTTCGGTAAATGGGGTTGGAAGCCTAACTCTTTCGTGGTCCTGCCGTTTTTAGGTCCCAGCGACGACCGCCATGCAATCGGCCTCGGCGCTGACGAGTTGGCAGCACCGTGGAACTATCAGGCTCCCTACACTTATGCTTCCTACGGCTCCGCCTACAACGAGGTCACCGGCGTTTCCGAGGAGGCCCTGCGCCTCACCCGCAGCGAGACGGATTCGTATGCCTTGGTCAAATACGCGTGGACCTACGCCACGAAGGACCAGAAGCCCGACTGGGCGCTCCGGGGTCCCGTCGATGTCCCCACCTTGCAAACCCTCGGCGCGATCCGGATTTCCTATAAGAATCCGGATTTCCTCGGCCAAGGCAAGGAAATCAGCGTCCGGATCCCTTCCACCGGACGGCATCTGAAGTTCAACTACTGGCTCCAGAAGGGAACCGCGCCGCTGGTATATATCTCGCCCGGGCTCAGTTCGCACCGGCTTTCCCTCACGACGCTCTCGCTCGCCGAGCATCTCTATCATAACGGCTTCTCCGTCGTCACCACCACCAGCGTGTTCCACCCGGAGTTCATGGAAAACGCCTCGTCCGCCGCGCTTCCGGTTTATGCGCCGGTGGACAGCAACGACCTGCTCGTCGCACTAACGGAAGCCGACCACTCTCTGACCGCGAAGTATCCCGGAAAATTCGGAAAGCGCGCGCTCGTCGGCTTCTCGATGGGCGGCTTCATCACGCTCCGTCTCGCTGCTTACGAAAGCCGCACGAATCCGGAACTGCTGCATTTCGACCGCTACGTCGCCATCGACTCGCCGGTGGACGTGATCCACGGTGCCCATGTGGTGGACGGCTATCAGAACGCACCGATGGCCTGGCCTGCCGCGCAGCGCCAAGGATTCGTGAACAACGCGCTTCACAAGGCAGCGGCGATCGGCGCACTGAACTCAGCCGCCAGCGAGGTGCCGCCGTTCGATGCGATTGAGTCGAAATACCTGCTAGGCCTCACCTTCCGCATCACCCTGCGCGACATCGTCTTCAGCAGCCAAATGCGGAACAACATGGGCAAACTGCAGACGCCGCTGTCGAACTGGCGCAGGGAACCCTTGTATGCCGAGATCATGAACATTTCCTACAAGGACTACTTCCTCAACTACGCCATTCCCTACTACAAACAACAAGGCGTCAGCATAGAACAAATTCTCCACGAGGGAACCCTGCGCTCTCACGAATCCCTGCTGCGCCGCCAGCCGAAGATACGCCTGCTAGTGAACAAAAATGATTTCCTTCTCCCCGGCAACGATCTCTCCTGGCTGAGGTCCACCTTCCGCCCGTCGCAGCTTACCGTCTTTCCGGACGGTGGCCACCTCGGAAACCTGGCGACCCCGCCGGTACAGAAGGCGGTCCTCAACGCGCTGGGTGGCTTGAACTGAGCGCGGTTCGTTAGAAAACAAACATCCGCTGGGAGGAATTGTTTTCCCGGCCTTTCACGATAAGACTGCCCGTATGTCTTGGGACTTCCAAAATCCGCATCCATGCCTACGCTCCCGCCATCGATGACGAAATTCGCCCTGTTTTTCAGCTTTCTGACCTGCGCATGCCTGTGGGCGCAGGACGCGCCGGTGCCTGTCGCCCCCCCTGCGGAAACTCCCGAGGTGCCGGATGACGGCGTGCGCGTTTCGGTTGTTGGCTACCACGATTTGTCCGAAACCGCGCCTCAAACAGCGATGCGGGCCCGGACCTCGAAGTTCCGCAAGCAGATGGAGGCGATCAAGCAGCTCGGGATCCCCGTGATCACCATGGATGATTTCACCGCTTGGAAAAAGGGCACCAAGCTGCTTCCGGAAAAATCCATCCTGCTCACCTTCGACGACGGTTGGAAATCCGTTTACACCGACGCCTACCCGGTCCTCAAGGAGCTCGGTTTCCCCTTCACCATCTTCCTCTACAAGGACTACGTCGATGGCGGCGGCAAGGCGCTGACCACACCCATGATCCAGGACATGCTCGCCCATGGCGCCACTATCGGCAGCCACTCTGTCAGCCATCCCTATCCGATCGTCGTGAAGAGTTTTCAAAAAAAAGGCACTGATATCTACGATGCCTATCTGCGGAAGGAAATGGGTGAGTCGAAGATTTTTCTGGAATCCAAATTCTCCGTTAAGGTCGGCTCCTACGCCTATCCCGGCGGCTTCTACACCGAGGAAATGAAGAAACTCGGCGACGAGCTCGGCTACAACTTCATGTTCACCGTCATTTCCGGCAAAGTGAAGAAATCACTGCCGGATGAAACACTTCCGCGTTACATCGTCCTCGGAAATGACGACCGGGCCTTCGTGATGGCCACCACTTTCCGCGACGGTCAGAGCATCCCCGGTGCGGCCGGCGGAGCAGCCTCCGCAGCACCGCAAACCACTCCGTTTCCCGTCTCACCCGGGCCCGGCGTGGTCATTAACTCCCGGCTCCCGGAAATTTCCGCGGATCTATCAAAAGTCCCAGACCTCGATTCGAAATCGCTGGTAATGAAAGTGGCTGGCTTCGGCGAGGTCCCCGCGAATTTTGCGGCGGAAACCGGAAAATTCTCCTGGCAGGTGAACCGCCGCCTGCGCCTGCCGACTTGCCAGGTTTCCATCTCTTGGAAGGACACCGCCGGAAAAGCACCGGAAGTTCCGCTCCGGTGGTCCTTCCAAATCGACCTCGACTCCGCCTACCTTCCCGACGGCGAGTGAGGCTTCGTTCACGCCGTTCCATCCGCAGCGAGAGACTTGAAAGCCCCTCCAGCCGTCTTTACTGCATGAATTCCAGAGCTTGCGCAATCTGCGTTCGTCATGCATGATTTGAGTGCTTTGTGAGGTTCCACAGTCGTGTGGAATCCCGTCGCGAGGATAACCCATACCGCCTCGCCCGTCGCTTTTGCCGGCGGTCGCTTGTCGCAAAAACTCCGCAGTGAACCTGAAATGAGATCTGTAAAAACTCCGTTTGGAAAAATCCGAATGACCTGGAAACAATCGTTGCTGGTCCTGATGCTCCTGTCCGGCGTATTGATTTGGATTTGGCCATCAAGCTCGGTCCAGAGTCCGGACGGCGCTTCTCCGCAATCCACACCTCCGCGTCACTCGGTAAACCGGACGCTGGCCACTTCAGCCGCGACCGCGCCTGCGGATACCCAAGTCGAATCACCGCCTGTTTTACCAAACCCCGGCCCGACCGAAATCGCTTTCGCGATTGAGCAAAGGATTACCTCGCCGCACCGCAAGGCAAGCGCAAAGCCATGCTAAAGCAAGGCACCGAGCTCGCGCTTGCGCACACCCGGTCGATCGCCGCGATGATCCGCAAGGACCCGGAACAGGCGATCGCGAACGCACTGCCAATGGTGGTCAGGCAGGATCTGCCGGATGCCATCGTGAGACTTCTTGAAACACGCGTGAGCATGAAAGCCGCGCTCAACGTTTTCGGAAACATCTCGCTTCCGGGAGCCGCGGCCTCAGCGGAGTTCGAGCCATACACCCGCTCGGTCACCACCGGGGACGGCCGGTTTTGGAATGCCTTCACCTACGGCGCGCGCGCCGCTGAGCGCACGCGCGCGAAGGCATCGATCAATGGCATCTCCGTCGGCACCGACATGGCGGTGGCGGATTCCCCCGTGCGCCAGCTCGAAAGCGGCGAACGCCCAGACATAACAGGACGCGCCGTCGTGGAAATCTGCCCGGTCTCGCATAAAGAAACTGCGGTCACGAGAAATGACGCAGGAGAACTCCCCGCCATCACCGAGGAGACACCCGCCTTCGAAACCGCCGAGCGCCTCGTCTACGTCTGCTCGGGCGGACACATTTCGCAAGGTCGTGGAGCAAATCTCGGCTGAAGAGGAACGCCAGCACTGGGAATCGCTGGGCGTCACTCTGAAGGCCGGCGCGGGCTCCGGTGCACCCACCGACCCTATCAGCGGCACCATCCCGGGAAGCTGGACGACCGGACAACGCAGCTTTCTCTACATCCGGGCGACTTTTCCTGACCACCGCATCGATCCTCAATCGGAGGCGGAGTGCCATGAGTCACTCCGGCAGATGGCGGACTACATCACCCAGACGAGCTATGGTCGCTGCTACTTCACTTATGCCGTCGCGCCGTTGGTCGTGCTGCCCTATCCGGAAAGTTGGTATCTCCAGTATCAGGCGGACGGCTCCGGTGCCGATACGCTGATTCAAAGTTAGGACGGAACCACCACCAAAACCTACACGCTCAACGTCACGCGCGCCCCCCTTCCGTTCGCCCAGTGGCAAACCTCTCACTTCGGCAGTTCGGGCGATCCTAACGCCGCCCCCGACGCGGATCCCGATTTCGACGGCATTGTGAACCTTCTGGAATATATCCTCGGCGGCGTTCCCACGGGTGCGGGTGCCTCGGACACCTCCATCCTTCCCACTTTTTCCAAAACCGATACTTCCCTCGTCTTCACCTACCACCGGACCAAGGCAGCCACCCAGGAATTCTCCACCGTCATTGAAAGCACCCCGACGCTGTCACAAAACGACTGGGCACCGGTCGCCAGTGAAAACATCACGGTCCAAAGCATCTACAGCCTCTCGGAACTCGTCACCGCCACGATTCCCCTCACACCCACGGCAAACGGGCTCTTCGTCCGGCTCAGGGCGCAGTCGAACCCGCGACCGGCAAAGCTTTGCTGGTCACGGAGGCTCCACCTCGTCCGGGACTTCCCCGATGGACTCTTGCGCGAACCACCGTTTCGTGTCACTAAGCACTTGGAAATTGCAGTTCCAGCATCGCAGATTTCAGCACATCCGCCTTTATCCCCATGTTCTCCTCACTCTCAGACAACCTCGACAAGACCTTCCGCAACCTCCGTGGCGTCGGCCGCATTTCGGAAAAAAACATCGCGGACGCGCTTCGTGACATCCGCATCGCCCTGCTTGAGGCGGACGTGGAATTTGGTGTCGCCAAGGATTTCATCGCCAAGGTGAAGGAAAAGGCGATGGGCGAGGACGTGCTCAAGTCGATCAAACCCGGCGAGCAGATCGTCAAGATTTTCCACGACGAGCTCGAAGCCCTGCTCGGCGGCGACCAGACCCCGCTCGATCTCAACCCACCCGCTCGCATCCTCATCTGCGGCCTCAACGGTGCCGGAAAAACCACCACCTCCGCCAAGCTCGCGAACCGGCTGAAAAAGGAAGGCCGCCGCCCGCTGCTCATCGCCTGCGATCTCTATCGCCCCGCCGCCATCGACCAGTTGGCGCTGCTCGCAAAACAGATTGACGTGCCCTGTTATACACCGGAAGCCACCGAGACCGACGTCGTCAAGGTCGCCAAGGACGCACTCGTCTGGGCGGAAAAACAACAGGGCACCGTCCTCATCTTCGACACCGCCGGCCGCCAGGAAATCGATGAAAAACTCGTCGCCGAACTCAAGCGCCTGCACGCCTTCGTCAATCCGAAGGAAACCTTGTTAGTCGCCGACTCCGCCACCGGGCAGCAGGCCGTTTCCGTCGCCCAACATTTCGACCAAGCCGTCGGCATCACCGGCATCATCCTGACCAAACTCGATGGCGACGCCCGCGGCGGCGCGGCCCTCTCGATGCGCTCCGTCACCGGCAAGCCGATCAAATACGCCGGCGAGGGTGAAAAACTGGACCAGCTTTTCGAGTTCCACCCCAGCCGCATGGCCGACCGCATCCTCGGCATGGGCGACATCGTCGGCATGGTCGAGCAGGTCGCCGACAAGGTCAACGAAGCCGACGCCATGCGCTCGATGAAACGCATGCAGGAAGGGAAATTCGATTTCACCGATTTCCTCGATCAGATGAAAATGATCCAGAACCTGGGCCCGCTCGAAGGCCTGCTAGGACTGATGCCCGGCTTCAGCAAGATCAAGAAACAGCTCCCCGCCGGTGCTTTCGACACCAAGAAGATCAAACGCACCGAAGCCATCGTACTCTCGATGACGATGCAGGAACGCACCAAGCCGGAGATCATCAAAGGCTCGCGCCGCCAGCGCATCGCCGCCGGCTCCGGCACCACCATCATGGAGGTGAATCAGCTCATCAAACAGTTCGGCGAAATGCGCAAGATGATGAAATCCCCCGGCAAGATGGGTGCAATGATGAAACAAATGGGCGGTGCCGGCGGCATGAAGGACATGATGAAAGGCCTCGGCGGCGGCAAGTTCCCGTTCTAAGCCGGAACGCGGGATTCATCCCGCCCGAAGCCCATGAAAAAAACCGTCCCAGCAAAGCCATCGACCACCGGCCACACGGGTCCCGCGGGCAAGAGCTTTCCCGTGGCGAGTTTGGCACATTCCGGCAGTTCTGTCTCATTTTTCCCCTTCGCGCAAATTCCAGCAACGGTGTCACTCGAATTGGAAGCTGACGAAAAATCGCTCGCCGCCGCCCGCCGGAATCTTGAAGCGCGGAAATCATGACTCCCGATCCGCTCCAGCCCTTTTACATCTGCGGCCCCACGGCCTCGGGCAAAAGCAGCCTCGCTATCAAAATCGCGCGGGAACACGACGGAGAGATCGTCAATGCGGATGCGTTCCAACTCTATCGGGGACTTGAAATTGTCAGCGCCGCGCCATCGGCGGACGAGCTCGCGCTGGTCCCCCATCATCTCTACGGAGTTCTGGAGCCCACCGAATCCGCCGACGCGCAGCTTTATGTAAAACTCGCAAAACCCGTCATCGAGGAAATCCAGTCACGCGGAAAAACCCCCATCATCACCGGCGGCTCCGGGCTCTATTTGAAATTTCTCACCCACGGCGCGGCTCCGCTTCCCACCGGAGACGCCGCGCTGCGGGCAGAGATGGATTCACAATCGCTCGAAGAACTGGTCGCACGACTCCAACAGCTCGATCCGGTCGAGGCCTCGCGCACCGCCCTGCAAAACCGCCGTTTCGTCTCGCGCGCATTGGAAATCTGCATTTTGAGCGGACAAAAGGCATCCGACCTCCGTGACGGCTGGGAAAAACAGACCGCCGAAATTTCATCAAAACTCCGCGGCATCGTCATCCAGCGCAACCGTGAGGACCTTCACGCCCGCATCGCCCTGCGGACAAAAGCCATATTGGACGGCGGCGCATTGGACGAGGTCGCGGCGATGAGTGGAATTTCATCCAACTGTGAAAAAGCCATCGGCTTCCGCGAGATCCGCTCGCTCCTAACCGGCGAGACCGACCGCGCTACCTGCGAGGAACTGATCAACGCCGCCACCCGCCAGTATGCGAAGCGGCAGGAGACATGGTTCCGCCGCGAAAAATGGCTGGAGCCAAAGGCTGCCGGCCAGTTGGACGGACTTGGATCGTTAGTTACAGGGTTTATCGATTAATGGTCCATGACCGGAGCGGGATGGTCCGCTCCGGGTTTGCTGCCAATGAAGCTTAAGGTGGCCGCGGCAGGCCCCGCATCGATGCGAAGCACGCCGGGGGTCGGCAACAAGGTGCCGGATTTGTAACCGTATTCCTCCGCGCTTCGCAAGCTAACACGGGCGGACGAGGGCTGCGGGAACTCCTGATAGATGATGCCATCGAGGTTTCGTCCGCCCCATCCGAAATACTTTGCGGCTTCCGCACCGCCGCGCTTGTCCACCTTTTCGCCATCCTGATTGCCAAGGACGAGAAATACCGGAGCACTGTGTCCGACGAGCCCGAAGTAATAGCACTGGGCAAGGTATTGAGGCGCAGAGTCCTTGAAATCCTCATACTTGTCGGTCATAAATGTGTCACCCAGAACGATGTGGAAATCTGGTTTGGCGGCGAGTGAATTGATGAGGCTCTGTTGATAGACTTCCGGTGCGGTTCCGGGTTCGAGATGGGAATCCGCCTGAAGAGTGAAGGTAAACGGTGATCCGGGAGGGCGCGCGGTGATGAAGCTGTATTCCTGGCTGTGCCCGATGTCTCCGGCTCCACCCTTGCGACTGTGAAAGCGATGGTAATAGCGGGTTTCCGGCGTGAGGCCGCTGATCGTAAATTCGTGCGGCTCGCCGCTTTTGAGGTTCATCGTGTCGGATTTCCAAATGCGGCAGACAGGCGGTCAGATAGGTTCCCAACAGAACGGAGCAGCGTTTCTGCTCGGTGATCGAGTCCCCGCAGATGGCGAGGCGGTCGCCTTTTTTCAGAAGCCGCCCGGCGGTTTCCGGCGCGGGATCGAGCACTTAGGCCGAGAGCTCGGCGGGCAGTGGCGGGGCATCGCGGGCGGAAGCGGCGATGAAAAAACAGGCAGGGCGGATCATGCCTGACAAACGAACCCGGACGGCGGCTCATTCAAGCCGGATTATTTTTCGCGGGGCAGCCAGTCGCCGGCGTGGACCTTGAGAATTTCCAGATAGGTCTGTTTGTCGGGCGTGGTGAGTTTCGTCACTTCGAGGACCGGAGTGAAAATTCCGCCGGATGCGGTGGCGGCGAGGCAGGTTCGATAGGCTTCCGTATTTTTTTTCACGAATGCGAGCTGCTGGCGGCCGGGGATCGGCGGGTCCAGCAGGAACGAGGCGAAGTGCTCGTTTTGCGTGTTTGCAGCGCGGTCGGGCGGCGGGGTGCTGACGATCAGATGGAAGCGCCCGGTTTTGCCTGTGGGTCCGTCGGAGAACTTCTTGAAAAGGTCGTCGCGGAACTCAACAAATGCCTGCCAATCGACCAGCCAGCCCTTCGGCGTCTCGACCACGGCGGCCGGAATGCCGACCGGAAGCGCGTCGGTTTCCACCATGAAAATGAACAGAGTGTTGCCAGTTTTCTCGTCGGTCTGGCTTTGTTTGACGGTGATGGATTTGAAAGGTGTCGGGCCGTCGGGAGCCTCGCGCGAGTAGTTTTCCATCGCGCTGCGGATGGCCTCTGAGAAAAGGACATGGGCATTGCGCGTCGCCCAATCCGGGGCTTCGAGAAACGCCCGCAGCGAGGCCTCGGCGGCGGCGGAGACCTTGACGGATTGCGGTGGTTTTTCCGGCTGCGGCTGCTGTTGCTCGACCTTGGGTGGCTCCGGTTTCGGTGGTGCCTCCTGAATGATGGGCTTCACGAAAATCGGCGTAGGCTCGTGCTTCGGAGCGAGCATAGATGCTTCGACAGGAGCGGTTTTTCCAACTTTTTCCACCGGGGTGTTCAGCGCCGTCGGTGCCGGAATCCTCATGAAATACTGGTTCGAGCGCACCCCGAGGGCATATCCCATGGCGAGCGCCACGGCGAACGAGAGCAGGCAGGAAAGCACGAGAATCGTTTTCTGCGGTTCCGGAGAAACCTTGATTTCCGGACTTGCGACAGGTGCTGGCGGAGGAGTTTCGGAAACCACCGGCACCTCGATTTCCTTCACCACCGGTGGCGCGGGTTTGGGCTCCGGTTCGATTTCCTTCGGCACCACCGGCGGCGAATCCACAAACGGCCGGAATGGCTCGTCGCGCGGAAACGACCCCTCATCCGGGGCTTCAAACGCGCCGATGCCGCGAAACGGATCCGGCGCGATGATTTCCCTCTGGCAGGTCGGGCAGGGGCCTTTTTGCGCCGCCAGATCAAGTGGCAGACGCAGCATCGTCCCGCAGACGGGGCAGTTGAATTGGATCACTTCGGCCATTGGCGTTTCAGGAAAGCAACGACTGGATGCCAGAGAATCGGACGGATGTCGATCTCCCGGATAGGTTGATTTCGTGCGGTTTGGCGCGCGGGTGACGGATTTTCAGAAGTGACAGCCCGCTTTGCTCTTGGCTCCGCGCCGTCCGCTGCCTAAACCGCGCCATGCGGCTTTTTGACACGCTTTCACGAACCGAGCGCGAACTCACTCCCATCGACGGCAGCACCTTCCGTTTCTACTGCTGCGGCCCCACCGTTTACGGACCGGCGCACATCGGGAACTTCCGCACCTTCGTGCTGCAGGACGTGCTGCGCCGCACCCTGGAAACCGGCGGCACCCGCACGCTGCATGTCCGTAACATCACCGACGTGGACGACAAGACGATCCGCGACTCGCAGAAAGCCGGGAAATCGCTCACCGAATTCACCGCCGGATGGACGGAGAAATTCCACGCTGATTGCGAAAAACTCGGCCTGCTCGCGCCGCACATCGAGCCCGGTGCCGTCGAGCACATCCCGCAGCAGATCGCGATGATCGAGATACTGATAGAAAAGGGCAACGCCTACGCCTCCGACGACGGTTCGGTCTATTTCAAAATCTCCTCCTTTCCCGGATACGGCCGGCTTTCCCGCCTCGACGAGCGCGAACTCGATCTCGGAAAAACCCAGAACGCCCGCTCGAATTCCGATGAATACGAAAAGGACAGCCTGTCCGATTTCGTGCTCTGGAAAGGCCGCAAACCCGAGGATGGCGAGAACTTCTGGCCGTCCCCGTGGGGTGAAGGCCGCCCGGGCTGGCACCTCGAATGCTCGGCGATGATCCAGGAATACCTCGGTGATTCCTTCGACCTCCACTCCGGCGGCGTCGACCTCGTTTTCCCGCACCATGAGAATGAAATCGCCCAAAGCGAATGCGCCTGCGGTGGTCACTTCGCCGCGAACTGGTTTCACATCACTCATTTGTTAGTCGATGGCGGAAAAATGTCCAAGTCACTCGGCAATCTCTACACCCTCGAAGATCTCGCGGAAAAAGGCCACAGCGCCATGGAAGTCCGCTACGTCCTCATCGGCGCGCACTACCGGAAGCAGCTCAACTTCACCCTCGATTCGCTAACTGGTGCCCGCGAGGCGCTTTCGAAACTCGCCAAGGGCGCGCGCCAGCTCGCCTCGAAGATCGAGCCCGGCACCGTCCTCACCTCCGCCGATTTCGGACCGTTCCAAGCCGCGTGGGATTCCCTAACGAACGATCTCAACACCCCCGGCGCGCTCGGCGGCATCTTCACCGGCCTCCGCGAGTCCGCGAAACTAACCGGCCCCGATGCGGCGGCCGCCCTCGCCGGATTGAACCGCCTGCTCCGCGCCCTCGGCCTGACGCTGCCGGAAGAAGCGGCAACGGATTCCGTGGAAATCCCCGAGTCCATCAAAGCCCTCGCCGAAACCCGCTGGCAGGCCCGCCTCGCGAAAAACTGGGCGGAGTCCGACACCCTCCGCGCCCAACTCGTCGAACAAGGCTGGCTGATGAAAGACGGCAAGGAAGACTACACACTGGAGCCGGTCGGCTAGCAGGGGCGTGAGTCAGACATCTGAGGCGGCGTGATACAGACATTCCTGTCTGTTCTTTCACAAGCACCCGCTCGAAGAACGGACAGGAATGTTTGCCTAGCGGCCAGCCAGTGTGCGCTGCGCGTCGTTTTTAGTGCCTGCGATCACAGGCTCTGGATTGTGTCACGCCGCTAGATTTCCTCATCTACCGCGCTCAGCGTCGGCCAGCATCCGCGGAGGCTGCCGTAGTGGATTTTCAGGTCCGGGTTTGCACCGATCCAGCCGGGTTCGCCCTTTTCGTTCACGAAGGCGACGCCGATGGGCATGTCGAGTTGGGTATCGGCGAGGTGGATGATTTCTTCCTCGGCCTTGTCGGAGATGGTGATCCATTCCATTTTCATTTCGATGGGATTGAGTGCACGGGCACGGATTTTCTCCATCTCCAGCGGATCAATTCTTTTTCGACTTCGTAACCGGCGGCTTCCAAAGCGGCGACATCGCGCAGGCTGTGTTGGTCCAGATCCACAATCGCATCGTGGAACATGTCGAAATCATTGGAAAACCTCGCGGATTCCTCGCTGGCGTTGAGAACCAGTCCGCCGGCGAAATGGCTTTGCTCCGAGCGGTTGCTCACTATGACGGCGAGAACCTCGCTCTGAAATTTCGTTAGAGGCATCGTTGCAGTTCTTGAGCGGCACGCCAGGCGCGCCAGTTTCCGTATTCACGCAGGTGCTCGACGACCAGACGGACATCTCCCAAAAAACGGACCCTTGCCTCGGGATGGCGAAACCAGAAACAATGGACGTCATACTCGCGCACCAGAGCCTCTGCCCTCGCGATCAACTCGGGAGGCGCGGGTGTTTGATCCAAGTAGGTGTTCTCGGGAATCATGGCGGGAGAACCATGCCACATGTCATGGGCGGAGGCAAGCCACCGGTTTTTGGGGGAAGTGGGTTGTTCCGTTCAATCACCCCTTGATCTCCATCAGCATCTGCGGGTTGTTCGGGAATTTCTTCAGGAAGAACAGCAGGCGCTCCATCGCTTCGGCCGGGCGGTGGCCAGAGAGGCCGCGGCGGATGAGGTGGATCTTGTGGAGCATGTGGTCGGCTAACAAAAGCTCCTCGCGGCGGGTTCCTGACTTGAAGATGTCCACTGCCGGATAGATGTAGTTTTCCGCGATCTTGCGGTCGAGCACGAGTTCCATGTTGCCGGTGCCCTTGAACTCCATGAAGATGGCCTCGTCGGCGCGGGAGTTTGTCTGGATCAGCGCGGTGGCGAGAATGGTGAGCGAGCCTCCACCGCGGGTGTTTCTCGCGGCGGCGAACAAGCGGCGCGGGATTTCGAGCGCGCCGATGGTGATGCCGCCGGAGCCGGTGCCGCGGCCGCGGTTGTTCATGCCGCCGTTGTAGGCGCGGGCGAGGCGGGTGATGGAATCCATCAGCAGGAAAACATCCTTGCCGGCCTCTACCAGACGCTTGGCGCGCTCGATGGCGAGCTCGGCGATGCGGCAGTGGTTGCGCGCCTGCTCATCGTTCGAACTGGCGTAGATTTCCGCACCAGGAAGGGCGCGGCGGAACTCGGTGACTTCTTCCGGACGCTCGTCCACCAGCACGACCATCAGATGGATGGCCTCGTCGTATTTCTCACGGATCGCTTCCGCCATGTGGAGGAGCAGCGTGGTTTTTCCGGAGCGGGGCGGGGAAACGATCAGTCCCCGCTGGCCACGGCCGACGGGGGCCATGATGTCGATGACGCGCGTGGTGTAGCGCTCGGGCGTGGTCTCGAAGCTGATGCGGCGGGTAGGATTGATCGCCTTTAGTTCGTCGAAGTGCGGGAGCTTCGCCGCCTGCTCGGGCGTCATGTCGTTGATCGTGGTGATCTCGACAAGCTGCGGGCCGCGCGGGCCTTCCTGATAGACTCCGTGAATCCACTGGCCGAGCCGCAGGTTGTATTTGCGGATCGTTTCGGGAGTGACAAAAACATCGTCACGGGCCTGTTCGAAATTCTTCTTCGGCACGCGCAGGAAACCGAAGCCTTTCAGCGCGAGTTCCAACATGCCGTCGGCCTCGATCTTCGGGCCGCTGAGCTGGACCGGACGGCGGTCCTCCATCTCGTTGGCGGTCGCCTGCTGGTTTCCACCTTCGTGGCGCTGGCGGTTTTGGTGATTCTGATGGCCGTGCTGACCCTGACCGCCCTGACCGCCCTGGCCTCCTTGGCCTCCTTGGCCGCCCTGTTCCTGGATTCGGCGTTTGCGTTTGTCGCGGCGGCGCTTGCTGCGGCTTTCCCGCTGCTGGTTCTGGCTCTCGCGGTTCTGTGGATTCTGTTGGGGCTGGCCTTCGCGCTGTTGGAAATTGCGCTGTGGTTGCTGGCCGCCCTGCTGGGGACGTGGTTCGCGGGGTTCCTGTTCGCGTTGCGGCGCTTGTTGGACCGGTTGTAGCGGTGGAGCTTCCGCAGGTTCGCGGGGAGCGATCGGGCCACCGCCGGGCACGCGGCCGAAGCGGCGTGGTGTTTCGGCGGCTGGAGAATTCTGTGGTGTGGCGGGTGCAGGAGGCGCCGGTTCGCTTCGCTCGGTGGCGGGAGCTTTTTCGACCGCTACCTTTTTCGCACGCGGAGCGCGGGCGGGCTTGGCCGGAGCATCGAAGGCGGGTGCCGGAATCGGGGCGGACGGGATGTCGAATGGCAATTCCGGCGTGGAGGAGGACGCGGCGGCGGATTTTTTCACTGCGGTCTTCTTGGCTGCCGTCTTTTTCACCGCCGCTTTTTTCGCGGGCACTTTAGCCGCGGGGGTTTTAGTGGCGGGTTTGTTGGTCACTCGCTTACGGGCAGTCGGGGCGTCGCCCTCGGTGCCTGGTTGCGGCATGGTGTCCTCGTTGGTGTTCTTGCTCATCCGGAATCGGTTAAATGGTAGGTGCGCGGGGCGCGGGAAATTTTTTAGGAAGCGAGTTGGTCGAGAATTTCATCGGCCACTTCGAAATTGGTGAAAACGTTGAGGGTGTCCGGATAGTCGTCGAGCTGGTCGTGCAGCTTGAGGATCTGGCGGGCGATCGCGAGATCGCCGACGACGCCCGGATTTTGTGGAATGGAAACGAGTTTTTCGGAAACAATGTTCAGTCCGGCTCCGCGCAGCAAGTTGGCGACGGTGCCGAGTTCGTTGGCGGCGGTAATGACAAGGTGTTCATCGGCGTCACTGATGACATCGTCGGCACCGGCCTCAATGGCGGCGTCCATGATTTTGTCATCGGGAATGTCGGAGGCGTTGATGCGGATCTCGCCCTTGCGGTCGAACTGATAGGAAACGCTGCCGGGCGTGGCGACGCTGCCGCCGTTTTTCGAAAAAATCGTGCGGACGTCCTGAGCGGTCCGGTTGAGGTTGTCTGTGGCCATTTCGATAAGGAAGGCGATGCCGGCGGGGCCATAGCCTTCATAGGTGATTTCCTGAATCATTTCCCCACCGAGCTCGCCGGTGCCCTTGCGGATCGCGCGGTCGATGTTGTCCTTCGGCATGGAAACGGCCTTGGCATTGTCGATGGCGGTGCGGAGACGGGCGTTGGCACCCGGATCTCCGCCACCGGCGCGGGCGGCGAGTGCGATTTCATGCGCGCACTTGCTGAAGACCCTGCCCTTGATGGCATCGACTCGGGCTTTGATATGTTTGACCTTGGACCACTTGTTGTGACCGGCCATGAGGATGATGAAAAATGGGGGTTCGGGTGAAAACTGGCAGGAAGGAATGGGAGTGCGGTTCACTCACAGGCCTTCTTGCAGGATATGCAGGACAGGATGGGAAGTTGCGTGACTGCGCTTGTTCCGGCTCGTCTTGCTTGAAAAAGCGTTCACGGCCCGGTGAGGCAGGTGGGCGTCAACCCGAGGGTGGTTTGGAAATTCAACGCGAAACACCGCTCCGTCGTTCCAACGGCTGAAGATTGCGGCAGGCGGGAACGCTTGGCAATCGAAATTTTTCAGCATGGCTGCGGTGCCGGAGGGGAATCGGAGGATTTCATGTCCTGATTTTGTCGGTTGCCGAACGGGTTGCGCGGTGGCAGAGTTTTCCGATGAAACTGACTCTGACCTGCATGTTAGGAATTCTGTCCGTCGCCTCGTCCGCGTCCGCCATCGGGGAGGGGTCTCCGACAGAGCCACTGGTGCAGGAACCGGTGAAAGAGCCGGTGAAGGACCCCATCGATCAGAAGGCGGGTGATCCGGATGATGGAAAAGCCAACAACATCCCCAAGGACCTTGTCGATGACGCGCACGTCCGGGAGGAACTCGGTGTGAACGAATTCACCGCGCCGTCGATTTCGAAACTTTTCGACACCTTACATTCCCTCATGCCGCTGCCCATCATCGAGGTGGAGCGGAAGATGCCTGCGAGGATGCCGCTGGATAGGGCCGATCTGGCGATCCAACTGGGCTTCCTAATCGCCGACGGTTTCCTGGTGGTGCAGGCCGAACAACTCGACAAGGTGGAAGGGCTGGCGACGGATCTAACTAAATATGGCAAGGCGCTCGGCGTTGGCGACCGCGTCAACCGTCACGCGGCGGGTCTGCTGGAAAGCGCGAAGCAGAAGAACGTGCCGCAGTTGAAACAGGAGCTGACCGCGACGCAGCACGACGTGGAGGTCGAGCTGGTGACGCTGCGTGACGCGGATCTCGCGCACCTGATTTCCCTCGGCGGATGGATTCGCGCGCTGGAGGTCGCGACGGTGGCGGTGGACAAGCAGTTTTCCACCGAGCGCGCCCGCAAGGTGATGCGCGAGGACATCGCCGATTATTATACCGAGTCCGTTGCCGGTCTGGAGCCGCGCATTTCCGAGCGCCCGAACTATGTGGCGATGCGCGACTTGTTAGCGGGTCTGCGTGAAGAGATGACTTTTGAGCCGGGCAAGGAACCGACGCCGGAAACGATGAAGGAAATCCGCAAAAAAGCGGCGGAACTGGTGGAACTTGCACTGAAGCGCCAGCAATGAGCGGACTGATGGAGAAGAGTGTCGCCGTCCTCGGACTGGGAATCATCGGGTCGCGGGCCTGTTCGCGTCTGGCCGAAGCAGGCTGGAAAGTTTCCTGTTGGAACCGCACGCCGAAAGGGCTGCCGGGCGAGGCGGAGACGCCGGAAGCGGCGATCCGGGACGCGGAAATCATTTCGATCTATCTAAAGGACGTGCCGGCGGTGCTGTCGGTGGTGGAGAGGATCGCGCCGTTCCTGAAGGCGGGGCAAATCGTGCTCAACCACGCGACTGTGGATCTGGAAACGACGAAGTGGCTTGAAGCCATTTGTAATAATCACAGCTGCCGCTTTCTCGACACACCGTTCACCGGCAGCAAGGTGGCTTCCGCGAGCGGGCAGTTGTTCTACTATACCGGTGGCGATGCTGCTATGGCGAAGGAGATGGAGCCGTTTCTATCAGTCACCAGCCGTGGACAACTTTACTGCGGTGAAGTTGGAACGGCGACGGTCCTCAAACTCGCCACGAACCTGATCTCCGCCTGCACCGTGCAGGCGATGGCGGAGTCGCTTGCGATCACGACCCACCACGGGGTTTCCGCAGACACGCTGATCAAGGCGGTTGCTGAAAACGCGTGCGCCTCGGTGCTGACGGGCATGAAGCTGCCGCTGATGGCATCAGGCAATTACGAGACGCATTTTTCCATGTCGAACATGGGCAAGGACAGCCGTTACATGCTAGCGCTTGCGGAGTCTGCGGGTTTGAAAACGCCGGCGATCGAGGCGGTTTCGAAACGCATGGGCGAGTTGTGCGACGAAGGGCTGGGCGATCTGGATTACTCGGCTCTGGCGAAACCCTATCAGCAATCATGAGTGCGGTGGGTGCATACGATCTGCGCAAGCCCGCGCTGCTGGAATTCCGCGGTCCGGATGCCGTCCGTTTCCTTAATGGTCAGCTCACCCAGGACGTGCGCAAGGTGGCGGGCGGAAAGATCACGCTGCCCTCTTGTGTGACCGACGCGAAGGGAAAACTCCAGTTCCGAATCCGAATCACGGAAAGCCCTGCCGGCGCGCTCTGGATCGAAGGACCGGAAGACCGCGCGGAGGAACTGGAAGCGCGGCTGACGCGCTATCTCATTGCGGATGATGTAGAAGTGTCCGACCTAACTGGTCAGTTCGGGCTGACCCATCTGCTAGGGCCTGTGGCGGAAACTCCCGATGGAGTCGTCGCCCGCAAATCGAACAGATATGGTGTCGAAGGAACCGACTGGTGGATGCCATGGGAAACGGACAAATCATACGAATTGCCGCCAGGCTTTACGTTGTTTTTCGGTGACTGCGGGCTGGAATCCTTGCGTATCTCGAACGGGGTTCCCGCATGGGGGAGCGAGCTGGCGGAAGGCATGCTTCCGCCCGAAGCCCGGTTGGATGAAACGGATATTTCCTATCACAAGGGATGCTACATCGGCCAAGAGGTCATTTCCCGGATCAAATCGGCGGGCAAAGTGAACCGCCGTCTCAGCCGCTTTTCCATCAATGCTTCCGTGCCGGCTGTCCCGGGTCTTCTCGTCGATGCCGACGGGGCCGCGGCGGGCGAGTTGACGAGCGTTTCTCCGGAAGCGGTTGGCGAAATTCGGGCTGCCTTGGGATACGTGAAACGAGGGGCGAGCGAATTTTTCTTCAAGACGGAGGATGGCACCATGCATCCGGTAATGCCTGTTTGAGGGATTTTATCCTTTGCTGTCACCGCATTTCCCGGGAACCTGCTGGTGATGTTTTTCGGTTGGCAATTTCTGGCGAGCGGGGTGTCGAATATTTCGCCGCTCTTTGCTCTGCTGACGCTGGTGCTCGTGCTTGCGGTGCTGGTCTCGCTGGTGCTGGTGAAGTTCAAACAAAGCCTGCTCGTGGGCTATCTGCTGAGCGGCGTGCTCATCGGAAATGTCGGCCTGCTGTGGGTGACCGGTCTCGACAAGGGCGACCCGGTGATCACGAATTTTGCGGAAATCGGTGTGATTTTGCTGATGTTCACGCTGGGGATCGAGTTTTCACTGAGCGAGTTCAAGCACCTGTGGCGGACGGCGCTGATCGGCGGTGGATTGCAGGTGGGGATCACTGCGGGGATTGTCGGACTGCTCGCGGCGACGTTCGGTTACCCCACGGCGGACAGCATCGTGCTCGGGGTGGCGGTGGCGCTGAGCTCCACGGCGGTGGCGATGATGTCGTTCCAGGATCTCGGCCAGCAGAACAATCCAGGCGCGCGGGCCAGCCTCGGGATCGCATTGTTTCAGGACATTCTGGTGATCGTGTTTTTCCTGGTGATGCCGGCGCTTTATGGAAAAGGCGAGGGAAGCATCGGCATGCAGATCGGATCGGCGCTGCTGAAAGGCGGATTGTTTTTGATAGGGGCGTGGTTGCTCGGGAGATACGGCCTCACGCCGCTGCTACACGCGGTGGCCAGGACGCGCAGCCGCGAGTTGTTCACGCTGACCGTGATCGGGCTGTGCGCGGGAGTGGCTTTCGCAGGGGGCGCGCTGAACCTGTCACTGGCGCTGGGCGCATTCGCCGCCGGCCTGGTGGTGAGCGAGTCGATTTACAGCCATCGTATTCTATCAGACATCCTGCCGTTCAAGGATCTGTTTCTCGCGATCTTCTTTATCTCGGTGGGCCTGCTGATCGATGTCTCGGTGATCGCCTCGGATTTTCCGCGGATTTTGATAGGAAGTTTCCTGATCCTGATTTTGAAAGGAGTAATCGTTTTCTGTGTCTTGAAGTGGATCAAGATCCCCGGCCGCGCGGCGCTGCTCGCGGCGGGCAGTCTGGCGAGTACCGGTGAGTTTTCGCTGGTGCTTATTGGCAAGGCGGGTGGCTACCGTCCGTTCGACCGCGGGACCGAGCAGATGCTGCTCGTTTGCACGGCCATCACGATGGCGGTCGTTCCCTCGCTGATGCGCAGTGCCTCGCCGTTCGGAAAATGGTTGGAGAAAAAAGGCTGGATGGGTGCCCGCAAGATCGTGCCCGAATCAATGACGCCGGTGAAGGTGCTGAAGGAAATTTCCGACCACGCGATCATCTGCGGCTACGGTCCGGTCGGGAAATCCCTCAATGAAGCGCTCAAACGCTGCGGCGTGGACACGCTGGTGATGGAGCTGAATTCGGACACCGTGCGCGCGTTGAAAAAGGAGGGCCAGCCGGTGCTTTTCGCGGACTCCACCCACCCGGAAGCGCTCGATCTGGCGGGCATCCAGCGGGCGCGCCTCGTAGCCTTCACTTTTCCATCGGTCACCGCCACCTGCGCCGCCGTCCCGCTCGTCCGCGAGCGCAACGCTGGCATCTATATTTTTGGCCGGGCCAAGTTCATCGCCGATGTCACCCGCCTGCGCGAAATGGGCGTGCAAGTCATCCACGACGAACGCGAAACCGCCGTGGCCATGGTGCGCGCCGCCGTTTCCTCCTACGAACGCGCGGACATCGATCCCGAGGAAGTCGTGCTGGAAACCATGGAGGACGGCTGAAAAATCCCGCGCGGGAGATTTTTTTGTTCGGGTTTTGCCGGATGCTTCCCTAAGAACCCCGGCGTGGCACTGCTCCTGGCGATAGAATCCTCCTGCGATGAAACTGCGGTCGCGATCGTCTGCGGCTCCGCGGGCGGCGCGACAGAAGTCCTCGCGTCGGAAATTTCCTCCCAGATCGAACTCCACCGCGAGTACGGCGGCGTCGTCCCGGAACTTGCCTCGCGCAACCACTCCCTCCGCCTCCGCGGGCTTGTCGAAAAGGCTCTATCAGACGCCGGTGTGGAAATGCGCGGGATCGATGCCTTCGCCGCCACCAATGGCCCCGGCCTCGCCTCCTCGCTGCTAATCGGCAGCACCGCCGCCAAGGGCATGGCCTGCGCCACCGGCAAGCCCTTCCTCGCCATCAACCATCTCGAAGGCCATCTTTTATCACCTTTTCTCGACCAGACATCCGTGCCTCCCCACGTCGCGCTGATCGTTTCCGGCGGTCACACGCTGCTGCTGGATGTCGAAGGCCCCGGGCTCTATCGAAAACTTGGCGGCACCCGCGATGACGCGGCGGGTGAGGCCTACGACAAGGTTGGGAAAATGTTAGGTCTTCCCTATCCCGGCGGACCGGAGATCGAAAAAGCAGCGCTCGTGGGAAACCCGCAGGCCTATGATTTCCCGCGCTCCATGCTGCATGAGCCGCATTTGGATTTTTCCTTCTCCGGCCTGAAAACTGCGGTGCTCTACACGCTCCAGCGCGAGGCGGGGAATTTCTCAATCCCGGACATCGCCGCGTCTTTCCAACAGGCGGTGATTGAAATCCTCGTTCATAAAACCCTCCGCGCCGCGAAGCTGACAGGCAGACGAAGGATCGCTCTATCCGGCGGAGTCAGCTTGAACAAGGCCCTGCGCGCCGCCCTCGAAAATGCCTGCGCGGGAAAAGGCCTCGAGCTCGCCGTCGCCTCGCCGGGCTTCTGCGCGGACAACGCGGCGATGATCGCATTCGCCGGCCTGCTCCGCCACCTCGCCGGGGAAAGCTCTCCTCTCGACGGCGACATTCACCCGAATTTGCCACTGGTTTAATATCCCTATTTATGATTGGAAAGGCGCACACCCGATGAACTTCCGCACACTGGTTTTCGATTTCGACGGCACCATCGCCGACACTCTCGGCGAGACGCGCCGGATCTTCAATCAAATCGCCCCCGATTACGGCATCCGCCAGGTGGAGGAGCATGAGCTTGAAGCGCTCCGCCATCTTTCCCTCAAAGAGTTGCTCGATCACCTGCACATCCCGAAGCGCCGCGTCCCGGCCATCATCACCCGCGGCACCGGCATGATGCGGGGAAATATCACGCAGCTCCAATTGATCGCCGGGATGGGCGAGGTCCTCGTGGAAATGCGGCGCCACGTCCACAGTTTCGGCATCCTCACCTCGAACGCGACCGCCAACGTGGACCTCTTCCTCCGAACCCACGGGCTGCGCGAGCAGTTCGATTTTATTTCCTCCACCTCCAAGCTCACCGGTAAATCGAAGCACCTCAAAGCCATCCGCAAGACCTTCTCGCTCCGCCCGGAACAGATGCTCTACATCGGCGATGAAATCCGCGACGTGAAGGCTTCGCAAAAAGCCGGCATCCCGGTGGCCGCCGTCACCTGGGGCTTCAATTCCCGTGCGTCGCTCGCCGCTTCCGCGCCGGACTATCTGTTCGACCAGCCGGCGGATTTCCTGCGTCTGCTGCCCATGGACTGAGCGTTTTGTGGGAAATCCCGCCCCAGTGCATTGACACCTCCGGGTCCGGCGGAGCAACCTTGGCCCATGTCCGATGACAAAACACCGACAGACGATCACGCCGCAGAGCCTGCCGATCACGATTCGAACGGAGCCGGGGAGTCATCCAAAGCCCCCGTGCCGCCCGCCGTCGCACTCGGCTTTGTCATCATCGCCCTGCTCGGCGTGCTGATCGTCATGGGCATCAAGGGCGGTTTGTTAGGCGGTTCTTCATCCTCCAACAACGCGGACATGGTCAAGCTCAAGGCCGAGGTGGACGCCCGCCGCAACGAGCTCAACCGCCAGCGCGCCATGATGGGCCTCGCTCCTCTCGCCGGTAATTCCGAGCCCATCGAAGACATCGCCAAGCGTCTCAAGTCCGATGCCGATACCCTCGTCGCCCTTGCCGGACGTTTCCAGGAAATGCTCGCCGAGAAGGACAGCGAGCTCTCCGCGAAAAATGGCGAATTCCTCCGCTCCGAGCAGCTCCGTCAGTCGCTCATCGCCGAGAACCAGCGCCTCAACACCGAACTCAGCCGCGCGCTCATCGGTGGCTCCGATGCCGACCGCCTTCGCAGCGATATCGCGAACATGAAGTCCCAGCGCGACGCGCTCGCCGCCGAACTCACGTCCACCATCGAAAAGATGAAGACCATGAGCGCCGGTGTTTCCACCGACGAATTCGCCGATCTCAAACGCCGCTACGAGGAGACACTGCGTGCCAAGGAATTCTTCGAAGCCCGCGTCCACGAACTGGAAGGTGATCTATCAAAAGCCAAGCTCTTCGCCAGCAACGAAAACGAACTGCTCCCCGCCGCCGTCGAACTTTTCCGTAGCCTCCGCGAGTTGGAAGGCATGCCGGACTCCGATATTTCCAAAGCCTACAGCAGCATCGGCGCGAAACTCGGTGCGAACGTGATGCAGACGCTCAACTTCGTCACCGGCTCCAGCGAACTCTCGGCACCCGATCAGGAAACTCTGCGCAACCTCGCCGCCGACATGCCTGATGGAGATCTTCTTCTTGTCATCGGTTACGCCTCTGAAACCGGCAACGTGGACAGCAACCGCAAGCTCTCCTCCGCCCGAGCCACCGCCGCCGCCGAGCTGTATTCCACGGTGAAGCGCCCTACCCAACTGGTGCAGGCCGTCTATCTCGGCCAGACCGACCGTTTCAGCAGTCGCATCCCGGAGCGCAACCAGATCGTGGAAGTCTGGCGCATCCGCAAGAAGTGAGCAACTGATACCGGGAGCGCGGACTTTAGTCCGCCAGCAGCCTCCGCAACCGACACTGCCGGGATGAATCCCGCGCTCCAGTTGAAGAGTCGCTTCTCTTTTCCTCATCACCGCCAAAGCTCACAAGCATGCGCTGCAAACCCGGCACCAAACGCCGTCAGCCACAGCCGCTTGTCTTCCTCATTCCCTCCCGCCAGTCTTCTCTCCAGCGCGAAAAGCACCGATGGGCTGCTCATATTCCCATGATCCCGCAGCACCCCGCGTGTTTCCGTTAGTTTGAAAGGCAGCACGCCTTCCAACGCCTCCACCACATCACGGCCGCCCGAGTGGGCGAGCACCTGGTCCGGCTCGCCCTGCCGCCGTGCATACAATCCCGCGACCGCCTCCGCGGCGAGTCCCGGCACCGCGCGGTGCAACTGGTTCTTCAGTTTTCCTGCGGAGTTTACGAAACGGATCTTTTCCCGCTCTTCCGGCCGGTGGGTGGTGGTAAAATTCCCCGCCTGCCAATCTCCCTCAGCTCCGTCACTTGTCCAGATCGCCGCCGCCGCGCCGTCTCCGAAAAGGCAGAGGCTGATCAGCACTCCCGCATCGTCGTTGGCAAAAAACGCTGCCGAGCAGATCTCCACCGCCACCGTCGCGACCACCGCGTCCGGGTTCGCTGCTAGAAATCCCTGGGCTGCGCGCAGCATCGGAATCGCCGCGCCGCAGCCGAGGCCGACGAGATCTGCCAGGAAAACATCGTGACGCATGCCTGTGGTTTCCGCCACATGGCTGGTCACGCCGGGGCACAGATAGCCGCTGCACGTGCAGACGAAAAGCGCGTCGATCTCCGTTGCCAGGCGTCCGGATTTTTTCAGCGCCTCCATCAGCGCGGCGCTGGCGAGCGGCGGTGCCTCGCGCTCGAAGCTGTTATTGAGTTTCTCCGCGCAGTGGCCGAAGGAGGATTCGATGGAATCCAGCGCGAGGTTCCGGCGTTCGATGCCGGAAGAACCGTTCATCAGGATTTTCTCTATCAGCGCCGCCGACCGTGGCTTGAGTGTCGAAAGCAGGTCGCCTTGTCGCATCGCGTCCCAACAGGATTCCTGGGTGAATGAATTCGGCGGGACGGCGGTGGCGATGGAGCGGAGGAACATGAGAAGGCGGGGAAAGTTCTATCGAATCAGTGAAAGCATCGGTTGGAATGGCAACAGACGCGCGGACGCCAGGCTTTGCAACAGCGACCTGCCGCCGGTTTCAAAAAGGATCGGATGCAGGAGGCCCGCCACCGCCAGCCTGCGCCTGAATTTCCTCCGCACGGCGGCCCGGACGGTGTTGGCGGCGTTCTGCCATGATGATTGCCCCCGCGAATAGGAAACGAGCGGCGCGATGGCGCACTCGGCCGCTTGGAACGCCATCGACATTCCATTACCCGTGAACGGCGGGATCATGCTTTCGGCATCGCCCAGCGTGAGCAGCCCCGGCATGGCCTGCTGGAGGCCGAGTTCGAAACCGGCCACTGCGGAAAATGATCCCTCGCGCCATTCGCAGTCGCGCAGCGTGGCGGCGAGCGTGTGGTTCCCACCTGTGTCGAGATAGGTTGTTAGCAAGTCGCTGCCGGTTCCCTTGATTGATCGGTCGAGGCGGAAGAGGCCGCAGACATTCGTCCACCCGCCTTCCACTCCGGCGAGTCCGGCGTAGCCGTTGGTTCCGGCGTGCATTTCGAGATCGGCGGATTTCGATGGATTTCTAACGTGTGCTTTCAGCCCGATCCACGGCCCGTTCCGCGGTTTTCTTCCTGCCGCCCACACGTGGCCGTCGTGAAAGTCAGCAGCCGCGCGGACATTCGTTTTGACCATGCCGCCAAGCCCGGTCACCCGCTGCCACAGCCGTTCGTCCAACAGATGCCGGGAAATCCCCAGCGCGGGTTCCCTGAATTCATCGTGGTGGATCAGTCGCCCGGCCTCATGCCAGGCAAGCGTGCGATGGCGATGCGCGTCGGCGAACAGATCGGAAATTCCCAAGGCCTCCAGCGTTTCCTCGCTGACTCCGGAGATGAATTCACCACAGACCCGGTGGCGTGGATAAGTGCCGGCCTCGAGCACCGTCACCGGCACTTCATGAAGGCGCAGGGCCGTGGCGAGAGACAGTCCCGCCAGGCCTCCGCCGGTGATGGTGATTTCTTGATTCAAACGCGGCAAGCTACCACGCGTCTCGCCCCGCGCCACGTAGAAGTTTCGCGGATCCGCCATTGACCGGGATCGAGGTCTAGCAACTTGCCGAGTTCTCCCGCCGCGAAACCGGCGTCGATGCTCACATGCATGTCGTGACGGGTGACGTGGTTGATCCAGGGATGCATCAGTTTTCCTAGCAGATGCGGCGTGCGGCTGCGGTCCGGTTCGTTGAAAACGAGGGCGTCGAAGTTTTCCATCCAGCGGCCGAGTGCTTTCAGCGCTTCCCCTTCAAAATGATGGAGGAACAGATTTGCCACCAGCACCCCACCGCCTTCCGGTGGGGTGGTTTTAAACAGGTCTCCGCGATGCCAGATGATCCGTGGATCCAGATTTGCAGGCCGTGGGGCGAGATCATAGGCCGCTAACTGGGCGTGCGGAAACATCCGTGCGAGCTGGTTGCAGAGCATCCCGTCGCCAGCGCCGATCTCGACGATGCGCCGCTTTGCCTCGCTTGAAAATCGCCGCATGGTCCGGCAGACCCAGCGTTCGTTGCCCATCAGGAAATTGATCCGCCGCAGGTCCCTGCGGCTGCGCAGAGCCTCCGGATCGTCCGCAGGCAGGTGATCGAGCAACTCGGGAATGACGACGCGGACGGACACTCCTGCACGCTAACCGGAGTGCTGCCTGTCACAACGAATTAGTTTCACGGCAGGGAAGCGGTCGCCAACTGGAGCGCGGAATTCATTCCGCCAGCAATCTCCGCAGCCCCACGGGCGGAATGAATTCCGCGCTCCAATTGTCCACTCATCCCCTCGGCGAAATGTCGTGACTTGCTGGCCGGTTTCATTTCCGCCTATCCTTCCCCATGCCCCAGCCTCCACGCCGTCCGTTCCAACCTCAAAAGGGACGCAACCCGGGACCTCCTTCTGGAAACAAGCCGCCTCAGAAGGATCGCGGTTGGGATCCTGTGGCCGCTTGGTATGACAAGCTCGTCGGCGAGTCCGGATCGGACTATCACCAGAACGTCATCCTGCCCGCCACCCTGCGCATTCTCGATCCGCAACCCGGCGAATCCGTTATCGATGTCTGCTGCGGCCAAGGCGTGTTGATCAAGCCTCTGCTCGAAGCAAAGATCGGGAAATTCACCGGAATCGACGCCAGCCCGCGCCTCATCGAAGCGGCGAAATCCCGCAACAGCGCGAACCCGGCCGTTTCACTCATCGTCGCCGACGCCTGCCAGACCGGCCGCTGGACGGATGCGTCCAACGATGCCGCTACCTGCATCATGGCCGTGCACGACGTGCCGGACCTCGTCGCCTTGTTTTCCAACATCGCCCGCGCGCTCAAGCTGGGAGGTCGGGCCGTGATGGTGTTCATGCACCCGTGTTTCCGGATTCCGAAGAAGAGCCACTGGGGTTGGGATGGTGATCAGAAAATCCAATACCGCCGCCTCGACAGCTACGGCAAGCCGCTTGAAATCCCCATCACCACCCATCCGGGAAAAAACAGCGGCGAGCAAACCAGCTTCTATCACCGTCCGCTCGCGGATCTTCTATCCGCCATGGGCACGGGTGGCCTCGCCGTCACCGCCTGCGAGGAACTCTACAGCCACCGCCGTTCCCAAGGCACCGGCCCCTTCAGCAAGGCGGAACACGCCGCCGCCGAGGAATTCCCGATGTTCATCGCGCTCAAGGCGGTGAAGCTATAGCAGGTGATCCCGGCGCAGGCAGGATATCGGCGCGGACAAACACGAGAATCTTGCGGGAAACCGCCGGGACAGGTGCGCTCGCCTTTGGGGTGAGCGCGGAAACGAGTTCGAACTTGCCGGGTGCAACGTTGATAGACGTTTTGACCCGCATGGATTCGTAAATCGACATCCGCACTGATCCGTCGCCCCATTGATCGATGTGCTCAATCCAGTTCTCAAGCCGCAGCCGCGTGACAATTTCGGGACCGAGTCGAAGGTCAATCGTGCCATTTGACGACAAGAGAGTCTCGACTTCGAAAGTCACGCCTGTGTTCCGTGTGTCGAATGCGGTGGGTGTCCGAAACAGTGGATTCATGGGGGTATCAAGGTTCGACCGCGCTGGGGTGGATGAAAAAGAGCCGGGCAATCCGGGTGGCGCGTATTCAGTCGGATAGATCTCCTCGCGGTTGGACTGAACCGTGGCTTTCTCACCGCTGCGGCATACTACCATGCAGGTTTCCAGTATTTTCGCCTGGTCAGCCTTGGAAAGAGCGAACGCCTTGTCGTGCAGGGCTTGGCCGCTGTTTTCGCGAGCTGCTAGCATTTCCGTCAGGGTGGAATGCGGAACCTCGATAAACTGGAGGCTTACGCGGATTTGCTTCGGCATCTCTTGAGTGGCGCATGCGATCCCGCACGAAATGAAAGCGAGTGCGATGAGGCAAAGTTTCATCGAAGTGTCTCTATCAGCGGCCAGTCTCGATGACGTCAGCTTTCACGAAGATCATCAGCTTGCGGGTGAAATCCGGAGCACCCTCCTTGTTTTTCGGAGAAAGCGCTGCGGTCAGCATATAATGCCCGTCGGTGAGTATGGCTGAGGTGTTAGTGCGCACGGTATAGAACGTCGGCATCTCGATCGGGGCGTTTCCGTGTTCGCCCTTCCACTCGGCCCACACCTGGTTGCCAACGTGATAGACGATTTCCGGAACGAAGCGGAGATCGATGGTTTTTTCGTCACTGCTCAAGGTGGGTTCGATTTCCAAAGTCGAGCCGACGTTGCGGGTGTCGAAGGCGGTCGGCGTAGGACCGGTGGCAAGGTCGCGGAAGCTGGCTTTAGCCTTGTCCGCTTCCTGCCCGTCCTTGACGTGGATGTTGTTCGGCAGCTCCGCCGGTTCGTATTCGGTCGGATAGATGAATTCCTCAATCGACTCCGAGGTCGCTTTCTGGCCGCTGCGGGCGGTGCAGAGCAGGGTTTCCACGACAGTGCCCTTGCCGTCCTTGATGAGCTGGGCCACCTGCTGGCGGAGTTCCCCGTCATGAGCCGGGAGCTTGGGGCCGAACATCAGCTCGGTGAACTGCTCGTGGGAGACGTCGATGAACTCGACTTGGACGCGGATCTGTTTACCTGATGCGCCGAGTTCACCGCTTGGCTCTTTTTCGGATTTGCGGGTTTGGGCGTGAGCCACGGTGACGAGACCGAGGCAGAGAAAGGTGGCAATTCCACTGACCAATGGTTTTTTCATGATTCGTTTTTGGTTGGAAATCGGGGAGAAGCGTCCCGGTTGGAGGAGTAGACGAGTTCTGTCGCTTTCCATTCACCGGCGCTCATAGAGACGCCGCTACAGTTGCGGCTGCGGCAAGTAGCAGCTTTTCGGTCGTTTCCCAATCGATGCAGGCGTCGGTAATGCTTTGGCCGTAAACGAGCCGTTCGAGTGGTTGTGGAAATTTCTGCGCTCCGGCGATGAGGTTGCTCTCCAGCATGGCGCCGATGATCGAGGTGTCTCCGGCAGCGCGCTGTTGGACAATTTCCTCGAAGACGCCGGGCATGAGGTTGTGATCCTTCGCGCAGTTTCCGTGGCTCGCGTCGATCATGATGGCGAGCGGCAGCTTGTGGGCGACTAGCAGCTCGCGGGTGGCCGCCACGCTTTCGGCGTGATGATTCGGACCGCTGTCACCGCCGCGGAGGATGATGTGGCAGTCCGGATTTCCGGTGGTGGTGACGGCGGAGGCGCGCCCGTCCAGGCCGACGCCGAGGAAGGTCTGCGGATGGGTGGCGGCCTTGATCGCGTTGATGGCGGGTTCGAGGTTTCCGAGCGTGCCGTTTTTGAAACCGAGTGGCATTGAAAGCCCGCTGGCCATCTGGCGGTGCGTCTGGGACTCGGTGGTGCGCGCGCCGACGGCCGACCAGCAGATGAGATCCGCGATGTATTGCGGTGTGATGGGATCAAGCAGTTCGGTGGCGGTGGGAATGCCGAGATGGATCATTTCCAACAAAAATTGACGCGCGATGTGAAGGCCTTCCTCGATTTTGTTAGTCCCGTCGAGGTGCGGGTCCATGATCAGACCTTTCCAGCCGACGGTGGTGCGGGGTTTTTCAAAATAAACGCGCATCACCAGCAGCATCTGGTCCTTCACTTTTTCCGCGAGTTCGGCGAAACGTTCTGCATATTCGCGGCCGGCGGCGACGTCGTGGATGGAGCATGGTCCGGCGATGACGAGGAATCGCGGGTCTTTTCCGAAAATGCAGTCGCGGATCTCACGGCGGCTGCGGGCGATGAAGTCGGTGTCCTGCCCGCTCGGGGCGAGGCGCTGGATCAGTTCGGAAGGGGCGGGGAGTGCGAGATTCGAACTGACGTGGATGTCGCTGACGGGTTGCATGGGAGGGGTTGCTAGATCTGTGGTTTGGGTGACGGGTGTTCTTCTCCTTCCGGCAGCAGCTCGGGATCCTCATGCCAGGGGATTTCCGCATTCGCATTGCGTTGGAGATCGGCGATGACCTGTGCGCCCAGCAGAAGGATCAGGGCGATCGCTTCCAAGGTCAGCAGGACGATGATGATGGTGGCCATCGAGCCATAGACGACGTTCACCATCGAGACATTGGTGTAGTAGTAAACGAGCACATGCCGCACGATTTCCCAGAGGATGGAGGCGGTGAATCCACCGGCGAGCGCCCGGCTGAACGAGATTTTCGCGACGGGCATGATCACGTAGAACGTGGTGAAAAGCAGGACGAGCCCGAGCAGTCCGGTCAGATAGATGATGGTGCCGATGTAGCGGTGCAGCGCCAGATCAATCCCGAGAAAGCTCCAGGTTTTCAGGCTTTCCACATCGACGAGCGCGTTGACGGTGGTGACGACGATGAGGCCGCCGGCGACGATCAGGATGAATAGATAGGGCATCAGTGCCGACACCCAGAATTTCCGTTTCAAAGTCGGCAGTGGTTTCTGGAAAATGATGGCAAACGCGTCCTCCAACACGCGGAAGGCCATCGAGCTGAAAAACAAAAGGGTCAGAAGTCCGACCCAGCCGACGATTTCCCGGGTGCGCAGGAATGCCATCAGCACCTCGGTTAGTGTGGTGGCAAAGCCGGGGGCGATGAACGAGACCTCGGAGGTCAGCGATTCCAACAGAAGCTTCTGCTCGAAGAAGTGGGAAAAAACCACCATCAGCACCGCGCACAGCGGGATAAGCGAGAGCATCATGTTTTGGGCGACGGCGGCGGTGAGGAGCAATCCGTGGTTGCGCAGGAAAAAATCCCTCAGCACCCGGCCGCTGAACCGGATTATTTTTGGCATTCGCTTCTCCATTCCGCCTCAGTTTGGACGCGATCATGCGCAGGGGCAAACCCAAAGGAAATCACAGATGCAGCGATTCCCTTGCGACTTTGGATCCGCAGAATCGCCGGTGAAGGCTTTTCCAAAACGTGGGATCTTTTGCCGTCCGCATCGGGTGCCCTGTTTGTTGCGATTTGCAATAATTTCCTCACGGAGATTGATAAATCCGCAATTCGCGCGAGGTTGCCGCCCCCGGTGGGCTTGAATCAACCGCTCTGGCACCATGGTACAATTCCTGCGATCACATTCCAACCCTCATAGCTGCTATCACCTGTATGAAAAGCTTCCCGAACCACCTCGCCGTGGCCGCACTCAGCGCTTGTTTCCTATCCTGCGCCAGCCCCCGGGCCAATCAGCCCACTGTCCGCAAACTCGATGCAGCCAGATACTCGGGCGAATGGCATGAGATCGCCCGCCTGCCGAACCCTTTCGAGAAAGAGCTCATCGCCGCAAAAGCGATCTATCAGGTCAAGCCCGACGGCACTCTCAGTGTGCGCAACGAGGGCCTGAAAAACGACGGCACACGGACCTCGATCACCGGAACAGCCAGACAGCCCGACCCGGGTGATCCGGGAAAGCTGTTGGTCCGCTTCGACAAATTTCCAGCGAATTTTTTCGAGGGTGATTACTGGCTGCTGGAAACCGACCCTTCCTACACCCATGCCCTCGTCGGTTCACCTGACAAGAAGTTCCTGTGGCTGCTGTCGAAAAATCCATCCGACGGGCGCAAGGAGTTCTCGGCCCAGATCCAAAAGGCCCGCGAGCTCGGTTATGCCACCGGACAACTTTACTTCAATCCGAAACGAATCACCGAGTGAGCATGAACTATCAGATTGTGATCAATGGCAAATCCGGCTCAGGCATCTTCCGGGATACCGGGCAACAGGATCGTCTCAGACAAGTCTTCACCAACCGGGGCCATCAGGTAGATCTGAGCGTGGTCGCGCCGGACAATCTCGAAGCCACCCTGAAGAAAAAAGCGGAGTCCGCCGGGGAGGTCCTGATCGTCGGCGGTGGCGATGGCACCATCACCACCGCCGCGAGGCTGTTGCATGGCACCGGGAAAACCCTTGGAGTGCTGCCTCTCGGCACGTTCAACCTGCAAGCACGCGATCTCAAGCTGCCGCTCGATCCCTTTGATGCGGCCGAAGTGCTGATGGACGCGGAAACGATCCCGATCGACCTGCTCAAGGTCAACGGGGAATACTGCATGTGCGCCACGGTGATCGGGTTCTATCCGGCACTCGCCAAGGCCCGCGAAAGTTTCCATGGCAGTTCTTGGTGGGTGAAATCCCTGCGCATCGTCCGTGAGATCGCCACCGTGGCGGTGGCATCTCCGGCGCTGGACCTGACGATCACTGCGGATGGAAAGTCCTACCGCCGCCGCACCCGCCTGACCGCGTTTTCCCCTGGGGCCTACGAGGAGAGCATGGGTCTCATTCCAGAGCGAAAGGACCTGGCGTCCGGCAAACTCACCGCGTATGTTTCCGAGCATCTCAGCCGCGGGCAGATGCTGCTCGCCGCGGTTGGATACCTAACTGGAAACCTGCTCGACACGGAAAAGATGACAAAAATCGAAAGCTCTGAAATCACCATCAACGTGAGACGCCGCAAGTCCATCCCCACCATGATCGACGGTGAGATCCTGCGGATTTCCCTGCCTTGCCGCCTCGAAATTCTTCCCCGCGCGTTGAATGTCCTCCGTCCCACGAGCGGGTCTGACTGATGTCCTTCCGGCTTCTCCATTACTCCGACCCGCACTTCGGGGCCTTTGATCCGCGGATCGCACGGGCAGCGGTTGAATCCGCGGTTGAACTGAAGCCTGATCTAACGGCTGTTTCCGGTGATTTCTCGATGCGGGGCAGGCGCTCCGAGTTCGAGCTGGCCCGGTCGTGGCTTAAGGAACTCCCTCAGCCCCTTGTCACCATTCCCGGCAATCACGACGTGCCCGGCTTGAACCGCCTTCTGGACAGATTCTTCTCACCCTTCGGCCGCTACCGGGAGTATATTTCTGCAATCGAAGAACCCGCGCTACCGCTTGGCTCCATCGGCGCGCTTGCGACTGCAAACTCCTCCACTCCCTTCGGTCTTCACCTCGACTGGTCGCGCGGTTTTCTCAGTCCGTTTCAAATCCATGCTCTCGCTAAATTTTTCGATGCGCTCCCCGACGGCTGCTTGCGGGTTTTCGGAATGCATCATCCGGTCGTGGGATCGGGCGTGAAGGAACGTGCTCTTGTTTCCCCACTGACTTTGGTCAGGAATTTTTTCGAGACCTCCAAGATCGATCTCCTGCTCGCCGGCCATTTCCACCAATCGAAAATTTGTCTCTATCCGGAAGAGGCGGATTCCGCCCGTCAGATCGTCGTTTCCCAAGCTCCTTCCATTTGTTCCACACGACTCAAAGGTGAGCCGAACGGTTTCCATCTCATCAATCTCTCACAGGATCAGATCGGAATCGAACTCTGGCGCTGGCATGGCGACCGCTTTCAACCGGAAACAACCAAGACCTTCCATCGCACTGCAAACGGATGGGAAATCACAGGTGCAGCGACTCTTCGACGAGCTTGAGAAAATCCGTGCGGTCCGCGGGAAGATCAGTGGATTTGATTTCCCGCGCGAAAGCGGAGAGCAGGTCGGCATCGATCATGCCGGGTTGTTCACCGGAGAGCCACTGGGAATACGCACAGACAAGGGCGGCGAAGCGGGCGTCGTCGGACGGCTCGTTATAGCCGCTACGAGCAATGGATATGGGCGTGGCCGGTTGATCGTTCACCGACCACTCGATGGAGCCGAGATCGCCGGTTGCGGTGGACGGCTCGATTTCAATGGCGAGCGTGGTGGCCGATTTAGCAGCGAGTCTCGTGGGAGTTTTTGCACCGGAGGATTCGCTCGCGGCGGTGAAGCCGAGGAGGTGATAGTGGAAGGTGGTTTTCGGGTTCGGATGGAAAACGATCTTTGCCTCGACGTCGTCAGTTGCGTTTCCGCGGATCGAGACCAGCAGCAGGGTGGCGGACGGTTTCCACGGACAGGGCAGTGTCTCGGTGGCTAACGTCGCGGTGTGCGAGGTGAGTCCTTCCTGGCGGTTGTCGGGATGCCAGGTGGGTTTGGCTGCCCGGGCGATCGCCGCAACGCCGGTTAGACGGATGGGGAAGCTGTTGAGGATTTGCTCAAGCCGGACGCGGTCACGGGCCGGCAGCTTGCGCTCGGTGCGGATGGCCTGGGTGATGCCGCTGAGATCCGGAGTGGCTGATAGGACCGGCAGGTCGAGCGAGGGTCGGTCTGCGGCGGCTACGGACCCGGGGGAATATGGAATGAAGATTTCTTTCTCAGGTGCGGGAGCTGCGGGCGCTTCCCTGACTGCCACTGCGGGTGGCGTCGGTTGGGCGGCGGTTTTTTCCTTCGGAGGCGCAACGGTGGAAACCGTACCGCTCATTTTTCCTGGAGCGTGTCTGATAGCGAAAATCCCGATGGCCACGGCGGCCGCTGCGGCGAGGGGGATCAGCCATGGCCGCCATGTCCTGCTGTGCGTTTTGAAGGGCAACGTTATTCCTGACAGATCGGCCTGGCGGGCGGCAAGCAGGACGGCTGCGCGCTGGCTGGGGAGCAGTTGATCGGGGGGAGGGGCGAGCGTTTTTGATAGAATGTTCCGGACACCGTCGGTTTCCCGCAGGGAGGCCTGGAGCGACGGATCGGAAGCAGTGGCGAGTTCGACGGCGGCGGCGTCCTCCGGGCCCAGCTCTCCGAGGAGATAGGCGGTAAGGCGCGGGTCTTCGGGGTGAAGTTTCATCTCAGGTCGTCGGGAAGGAGGTCGCGGAGGCGCTTGAGGCCGGTATGGATGAGGAAGCCGATGTTGCCGGTGGTGAGGCCGGTGATTTTTCCGATTTCCTGATAGCTGAGCCCTTGTTGGAACTTGAGCAGGATGACCTCGCGCTGGTTGGCCGAGAGGCGGCTGAGGTAGCCCATGAGCTGGGAGAGCCGCTCCTCGTGGTCGGCGGTTTCGTCGGGCTGGAGGCCGGGGCCGGCGACTTTTTTCCAACGGATGTCGTCGAGCGGTTTGGTGCGCTTTTCCTTGCGGAGGACGTCGAGCGAGCGGTTGCGGCAGACGGTGAAGAGCCAGGATTTGAGGCTGGCCTGAACTTTGGCGATGTCCTGTTGGCAGAGGCGGATGAAGGTTTCCTGCACCACGTCGCGCGCGCGGTCGTTGTCATTGAGGATGGTCGTGGCGTAGGCGATGAGCGGCGACTCGAACTCGCGCATCGCGTTTTCGACGAATTTCTCGCGACTGGGTGGCATGACGTTTTTCTCATCGCAGAACGCGGGGTTCCCGGTTGAAACGTCCGACAAGGCGGTAGCATTAGGAAAATTTTCAGCGGACTCCGTCATTTCAGCGGATGAAGTAGCTGAGGTGTTCGAGTTCGAGGGCGAGGTCCACGTTGTTGACGGTGACGTCTGGAGGGACTTCGAGCACGATGGGCGAGAAATTGAGAATGCCGTGGATGCCGGCGATGACGAGGCGGTTGACCACGGCCTGGGCGAACTCGACGGGAACACAGAGGATCGCGAGCTTGACGGATTTTTCTCCGACGAATTTCTCCAGATCGGAGTCGGGAAAAACCGGCACGGTCACACCGCGCGAGCGGGCGGCTTCCGGATTCGCATCGAAAGCGGCGACGACCTCGAATCCTTCCTTTTCGAATCCGTGATAGCGCAGGAGCGCGGATCCCAGATTGCCAGCGCCGACGAGGATGACCGGTTGCAGGTGCTCCCTGCGGAGGGTCTCCCGGATGATGGACGAGAGGATTTCCACCGGATAGCCGAGGCCGCGGGTGCCGAACTGGCCGAAGTAGGCGAGGTCCTTGCGGAGCTGGGCGGGCTTCACACCGGCGGCTTTTGCCAGGGTGGTGGAGCTAACGGTCTCGACCGCGTTCGCCTTCAGTTTCTGGAGGCAACGATGATAGATGGAAAGCCGGTAGATCGCCTTTTTAGGGATGTCGATCTTGCCGATTTTGTCGGGGAGGTCCACGGGACTGGGGGGGGATCGGTGAGTGAAAGGAGGCATCCGCCCGGGGATGCTCAGAGTGCTCCCGGGTTTTGCAAAAGGGCTGAAACACGGTTCAGCAGGACTCCGGCGCCGCCGCCATCGACAACGCGGTGATCGAATGTAAGTAGCAGGTCCGCCACCGTGGCAGGGAGGAAAACCTCGACTTCCGTGCTCCACACAGGCTTTTTCATTCCGGCCCCGATGCCGAGGATCAGTGTTTCGTTAGGCAGCGGGATGGGCGTGCCGGTGGTCAGTCCGAAGGTGCCGAAATTCGTGACGGTGGCGATTCCTCCGCGACAGTCATCCTCGGTGAGGCGGCGGCGGCGCGCACGGTCCACGAGATCGTCATATTCGGCGATCAGGTCGCGCAGGGATTTCTGGTCCACTTTTCTAACGACAGGAACGACCACGCCGTCCTCCACCTGCACGGCCACGCCGATGTCGAAGGAGCGTGGGTGCACGACCTTGTCGCCGATCAGATAGCCGGCGGTCTTGGGGTTTTCCGTGAGGGCGAGGGCGAAGGCTCGGAGGAGATAGAGTGTGAGGCCGGGCTTCGGCGAGTGTTCGCGGCGGTGGTTGAGCACGCAGTCGAGATTCACTGGCAGCCCGACGGTTGCCAGCGGGCGCGTCCAACTGCGGCGCATGGCGTCGGCCACGGCGAGGCGCATCGGTGAGGCGTGGGTGCTGGGCCAGGCTTCCAGGTAATCGAGAAACTGTTCAAGATCCTCGACGGTCACGCGGCCCCCCGCACCGGTGCCGGCGACGGCGGAAATATCGGCCTCGCGGATGCCGAGGTCGTCCATGCGGGCGCGCATGCGCGGGGAAATGTAGTGGGCGCCCATCACGCCGGTGGGGACTGGCAGGCCTTTGACGCTGGGAACGACGGCCGGAGCTTCCTCGTAGGCGTCGTCATCGAGTGCGAAGTGCAAATTCGCCTCGGCTTGGTTGGCATTGCTAGACTGGTTCGCGGCGATGCGTTTCGTTTCCTGCGATTCCAGAGTGTCCACGCCGGTGCGCGCGACTTCGTCTTCGGTGACTTCCAACAGACCGAGCAAAGTTCCCACCGAGTAGGAAACTCCCTCAACCGCACGGATTTCCGAAACGATCCCGTCGCACAGTGTGGTCACGCCCATCACCGCTTTGTTTGTCTCGACCTCGATGATTTCCTGATCGGTGCGCACGGTGTCACCCACCGAAATGCCAAGACGGATAATGGTGGCTTCGGCGATGGACTCACCGAGCTGGGGCATGAGAATGGGGACGGTGGGCATTTGGATAAAAGCTGGAAATCTCTAGAATGTAAGCAGCTTGCGGAGCGCTTCGCAAATGGATTCAGGCGTCGGACGATGCGCCGCCCAGAGTTTCGGATGGTAGGGAACCGGCGTGTCGCGCGCGTTCAGACGCTGCGGCGGGGCGTCCAACAGATGGAAGCCTTCCTCACAGACCCGTGAAACAACCTCTGCGGTGACGCCACCCCAGGGAAATGCCTCACCCACCGCTAACAATCGTCCGGTGCGGGCGACGGACGCGAGGATCGTGTCGAGATCGAGCGGCTTCACCGAACGCAGGTCAACGACCTCGATTTCCCAGCCGTCCTGTTGGAGACGGTCCGCCGCACGGACGGCTTCGTGGACCATCGCGCTGTAAGCGACGACGGTGGCGTGTTTTCCGGGACGGATGATACGCGCCTGGCCGATGGGGAGATGGTCGCCATTGATGGACTTCGACTTAAGCCATCGATAGAGAAACTTGTGCTCACAGAAGATAACAGGATCATCCAGCGCCACACCGTCGATGAGCATGTGATAGGCGTCCGAAACCGTCGCCGGCGTTAGGACGACCAGCCCCGGATACTGCGCGTAAATGCCTTCCATGCTCTGGCTGTGGAAGGGGCCTGAGCCGGGCGTGCCGCCGGAGGGCAGGCGCACCGTGATTGGGATAGGCATGCCGGTTCGATAGAAATGGGTGGCCGCCTGGTTGACAATCTGGTTGAACGCCAGCGACGAGAAATCCGCGAACTGCATTTCCACGATCGGACGCATGCCCTCGATCGCCGCGCCCACGGCCATGCCGATCATCGCGTCTTCGGAAATCGGCGCGTCGAAAACCCTGCCTGGAAATTGCTCCGCCAGACCCTTCGTCGCCTTGAAAGCACCGCCGAACGTGGCGATGTCCTGGCCGTAGAGGAAAACCCGGGGATCGTCGCGCAGGAGCTTTTCCTGGGCTTCGCGGATGGCGTCGATATAGGTCACACTCACTGGACGGCGCAGGGCTGTGGGGTTGAAAATCGGGTGGAAAGGGCGGTCCAGTTTTCCTGATAGGGATCCGGCGGGTCCTCCTGTTGGGCTTGGGCGACGGCGCGCTGGACCTCTTCGGCGAACTGGTCCTGCCAGGCGAAAATTTCATCCACAGTAGCGATCCCATGCTCCACGAGCTGGCGCATCGCCACCTCGATGCAATCACGTCCGTAGTGGCCGCTCTTGATTTCCGCCGGAACGTAGGAACCGTCGTCATGCTCGCCGTGACCTGACAGGCGGAGCAAGCGCGCCACTACTAACTGCGGCCCGCCGCCCTCGCGGGCGCGCCTGACGGCTTCTCCGATCACCGATGCGCAGGCTAACAAATCCGTGCCATCCACTGAAAATCCTCCCACGCCGTAGCCGCGCGCCTTCTCTACCAGATCCGCGCAGGCGAACTGGCGGTGGTTCGGCGTGGAGTAGGCGAACTGGTTGTTGCCGACGATCACCACCATCGGCAGTCGTTCGACGGAAGCCAGATTGAGACCTTCATGAAACGCACCGGTCGAGGTCGCGCCGTCGCCGATGCAGGTGGCTCCCACGCGGCCTTGCAGCGTTCCCTGCAGTCGCTTCGCGAAAAGCATTCCGGCCACGACAGGCACCTGCGCGCCGAGATGGGAAATCATCGCCGGCATCCCCATTTGCGGCCGTCCGCGGTGGATGTTGCCATCGCGCCCTCGCATCGGGCCTTGGGCGGATCCGAGGTAGGTGCGCGTGCAGTCGATCAGCGGCTCGCCGAATGCCGTGCGCCCCGCCTGATCGCGGATGAGCGGGGCGAAAAAGTCCGTGCCTTGGATCAGGGCCGTGCCGAGCGTGGCGCTGACCGCCTCCTGGCCGCGGCCGAGATAGACTCCGCCGACGATTTTTCCGGCTTTGTAGAGGCTGGAAAGTTTATTTTCGAGGATTCTGGCCTTCAGCATCGAGTGAAACACCGACCGCAGAAAATCGCGGTTCATCACCACTCCATCGGCGAAAGGTTGCATATCCATGTGAGGCACGGCCGATGCTAAAACGATGCGGGTGAAACCTGCAACCGCTTTCCCGCAAACTCATTGATCACGCTGGTTCCACGTCGCCAAATCCTTGTAAACCAGTCCCTTGCCGCCGAAAAGATCCAGCGCGCTGCCCACCGTGACATCCACCCTGCCCAGCCCCGCCTGCTCGACGAGTAACAAGTCCGCCATCGTCGCCGCGCCGCCCGCGTAGGTGATCGCAATTTTGCCCCAATTTCCCAAATGCGCGACCAGATCCGCGTCGATTCCCCGGCACAGACCCTCCACATCGGCTGCGTGAATCAGGAATTCGTCACAAAACGGCGCAAGCCGGTCCAACGTGGCGTGATCCACCGTCAGTTCCGTGAGTTTCTGCCAGCGGTCCATCGCCACTGTCCAGCCGCCCGGAGTCGCACGGCAGGAGAGGTCGATCACCAGCTTGTCCTTGCCGATTTTTGCCACCAGCGCGCGCAGCGTTTCTTCGAGAAATTTTCCGTCGGCATCAAACAGCGCGGAAGTCACGATCACGTGGCTCGCCCCGGCATCCAGCCACTCGGCCGCATTGTGCTCGTTGATCCCACCGCCGATCTGCAAACCACCCGGCCATGCTGCCAGTGCTTCACGAGCGGCTTGGTCGTTGCCCGGTCCCAGCTTGATCACGTGCCCACCAGTTAGCTTGTCGTCACGAAACCGTTCCGCGAACCAGCCCGACGAATGTTCGGACACAAAATTCTCCGTCGGCCCCGGCCCGTCGTCACGCAGGCTGCCACCGACGATTTGTTTGACCATCCCTTGATGGAGATCGATGCACGGGCGGAATCTTGTCATGGAGTTGCTAGAAAGGGATTGATGATCCGCAGATGCCCGATGCTGCGTCCGTGTTGGAGATCCTCGCTGTAGAGGACGGATGCGCCGGATTCAAGGGCCGCAGCGACGAGGAGGCTATCGTAGAAACGGTATTGGGTATCACGCTGGATTCGCAGGGCATTTTGATAGATCGACCCTGAGGGCATCACTTTGCAATGGGGTAGCAGGAACAGGTTTAGATAGTCGCTGAGGAATTCCAAGTCCAAGGGGATGGTGAACCGGTGGCGGGCCACCGAACAAAACTCCTGCACCACCTGCCAACTGATCAGCCAAGGTTGCGTGGCCTCGGTCAGGTTGAGCGCCTTGTTCCGCTTTTCCTCCTCTTTCTGGTCAAAGGCATATACGAGGATGTTCGTATCGAGGAAATACTCAGCGCTCATTGAGTTCGTCACGGGTGAAGGGGCCGCCGGAATCGTATTGCGACATGCGTTGCATCACTTCGGCCGCTTTTTGGCGCCCCTCGTCATTGCGCGAGATTTCCTCAAGCCACTCGCGGAACAAGGCGTTGAGGGTGGTTTTGCGGCTTCGGGCTTCCTCTCGCGCCAATTCGATGAGGTGCTCATCCGCACTTAAGGTGATGTTTTTCATCGCACGAAAGTAGTGTGCACGAGTTTCGTGGTCAAGGCGGTTTAGAAAGCAAACGGCAGATTACTTTGCTTCAAGCCTGTAAAACGCAGCATTGTCCGGAGAGGCGAATTCGAACTCCAATTTGCCATCACCGGAAATCGTCGTTTGGGGGGATGTCATTGGGAATGGCGTGAAGTTCAGCAGATCCGTGGATTTCTGGATGCCGATCCTCAGTTTGAACAAACCGGTCGCCGGATTCTTGCTGAGTTTCGGAGCATCCACTTGCAGGCCTTGGCCGCTGCCGAACCCGCCAACTTCGGCATTCGAAAAATAGACATTCACCAAGGTCGGTTGGCTGGTCTGCCAGTCGAACCCGAGGGCTTCCATCTGGAACTCCGCCGCATCGTTGAGTCCGTCGCCGTCGGTATCCTGCGTGGCCGACAGCCCGGTTCCGGACAGCGCGATGTCGTAGGAGTTTTCGTCCGCGTCATTGCTGGAAATGTGCAAGGTGGCGGACCTCGTGCCCGCGCCCGCCGGAGTGAAAGCCACAGTGAATGTGGTGGAACCCGACGGCCCGGCGACCGGCGCAGTCGGCAGACTGGTGAGGATGAATTGGGCGGCGTTAGCCCCATCGACGGTGATTCCCAGCCCGGTCAGGTCGGAGTTTCCTGTATTTCTAATGACAAACGTGAGAGTCGCTGGACGACTGGCGGTTGCCGGGCCGAAGTCCTTGCTCTCACCATCGCTGATCGCGATCGCGGACTGGGTGACTCCGATTTCCGGCAACGGCGAAAGCCGGGTGACCGAAATCGTGTAGGTCTTGGTAGTGACTGCATCTTGCGCGGTGACCGTGACGTTGATCGTGTTGTTTCCCGGAAGGAGGAAGATCGGCGTGCTGGCCGAACCGGAAACCACCGAGGCTCCGTTGACTCTTACCGTGGAAGTCGGCGTCGCCACGGTGGGCGTCACGGAAATCGTGGTGGTCGTGGTTGGGACGCTGGCGGTGTAGCCGGTCGTGGCACTGGAAAAAACCGGATCCAGCGTGCTGGAACTCAGGACTAGGTTGGAGAGATTCGCATTGAATCCTGAAGTCGTGAAAATCACGTTCGCGCTGCGGATCGTTCCACCGGAGTTGGTGCCGTTGATCCGGTAATGATAGGTCGTGCCCGGGCTGAGGCCGCTGATCGCCGCGCTCACTGGAATACTGCTTGTTCCTGAAACTTGACCGGGTGTGCCTACAATGGTCGTTCCATAGTTGGTAGTCAGCCCATAATCGAAAGTGGGGGCGGTTGAGCTACCGTTTGCATTGACAGTGCCGTTCAAGACCGCGCTGGTCGCCGTGATTGAGGATGCCGCCAAGGTGGTCACAATGGGCGGCGGCGGAGAAGCGACGATGGCCAGCCCATGCAAGCCCGTGGATCCGCTCCAGCCACCTGCGAAAAACTCCCCGGAGAGCAGGGCGGACGAGTTCACCCTCACCGGCACATTGCTCGAACCGGACACTCCGGAACCCAACTCGCCATCGCCATTGTAGCCCCAGGACACGAGCGTCCCGTCCGTGCAACTGGCGATGTTGTGCACGGCTCCTGCGGACAAGCTGGCGATCGTTTTTCCGGTGAGAACTCCGCTGGCATTGACTGCCACGGGTATCAGGCTCGGGTTGTTGCTGCCGTCTCCTAACTCGCCATTGCCGTTGTATCCCCACGCGGCCACGGTGCCATCGGCGCAGAGGGCGAGGCTGTGATAGTAGCCGGCGCTGGCGGCGGTGATGGTTTTACCAGAAAGAACTCCCGCAACATTCACTAGGACGGGAACACTGCGCGAGTTGACGGAATTGTCGCCGAGTTGCCCGTAGCCGTTGTATCCCCAGCCCGCCAAGGTGCCGTCCGTGCAGAGCGCGAAGTTGTGAAACGATCCGGCGAATACGGCCGCGATGGTTTTCCCTGCAAGCACGCCAGTAGTATCCACCGCGACGGGGAGCGGCGTGAAACCGGTGCCGCCATTGCCCAACTCGCCGTTGCCATTGTAGCCCCAGGCAGCGAGCGTTCCGTCCGAGCACAGCGCGAAGCTGTGATAGGTTCCCGCAGCGATGGCGACGATCGTCTTCCCGGTGAGCACTCCGGTCTTGCTAACTGCAACCGGGGTGGAACTGTTTGAGGTGAGTCCGTTGCCAAGCTGGCCGTAGAAATTGTATCCCCAAGCCACCAAGGTACCGTCCGTGCAGAGCGCGAGGTTGTGAAATTGTCCAGCGGCGATGGCTGTTACGGTCTTGCCGGAAAGAACGCCGGAGGTCGTCACACTTGCCGGCACGAGGCTGTCCACAGTTTTGCCGATGCCTAGTTGCCCGAAGCCGTTGTAGCCCCATGCGGCGATTCTGCCGTCAGAGCTCAGAGCGATGCTGTGATTGCTGCCAACCGCAACCGAAGTGATGGATTTTCCGGCAAGTGCGCCTGTTGCATTCACCGCTGTTGGAATCGGGCTGTCGGTGATGGCATTGTTGCCCAACTGACCGCTGCCATTTGTCCCCCAGGCAAGCAAGCGGGTGTTCGCCCATTGCAGGACCAGATCGTTGCCGGTGCCTCCATAGTAGTTGGCGACGAACTGATAGTTCACGCCACCGTAACTCAGGGTGAGCGTCTGGCCTTGCGCCAAATTGCTAAAGTTGCCGACGATCGGCGCGAGGCCGGTGTTGTTGACGAGTGTTAGGTTGGTTCCGGGAAGTGGGGCGAAATTCAATGCGACGATAGCCGTGTTGCCGGTGGCGGTGAGCCCGTTGACCGTCACCGGAACATTCCCGGCGGCATTGTAGGTGGTAACCAGTGCCTGCCGGGTAACGACCAGCGCGTAGCTCTTGGTAGTGGCATTTTGCGCGGTGACCAAGATGGTGAAGGTATTGGTCCCGACGTTGAGGGTGATCGGATTGCTTGCGGAACCCGAGGCCACGAGAGTTCCGTTCACTTTCACAGTGGCAGTGGAATCCGCCACCGTGGGTGAGAGGGTGAGGCTGGTAACGGAATAAGGCACGCCCGAGGTGTAGGAAGTCGTGGCGGCGGCGAATGCGGGCGCAAGCGTCCCAGCGCTTGGAATCAACGACGCCAGATCCGCATTCGCACTGAATCGCGTGACCGTCACGTTGTAAGTCTTCACCGTGATTGCGTCTTGCGCCGTGACTTCGACGGTGATGACATTCGGCCCCACCGCGAGGTTGACCGCACCGCTGTAGGTTCCGGAGTTGACGACAATGCCATTCACTCGCACCGAGGCCGTCGTGTCCGCCAGAGTTGGGCGGATGGTCGTAGTTAGAGCCTGTCCCAAAATCAGCGAATTTCAGCACATGCCGAACTATGTGTTCATTCAAACAGTTGAATGTGATTCGATATTTCTGGAAACTGCCCGAAACGCCGTAT
>Ga0209512_1000553_pt1 | contig 58875 bp, 67 predicted proteins | sample frozenSSSSmetaG_FD_184142 | JGI IMG/M metagenome (GOLD analysis project Ga0209512, IMG submission 184142) | Glacier valley bacterial and archeal communities from Borup Fiord, Nunavut, Canada, to study Microbial Dark Matter (Phase II) -... | ecosystem: Environmental > Aquatic > Freshwater > Ice >...
TCCATAAAAGCCCGCATTTAAAAACTATGATAGAGAAAGCAGGTCATATATTAGAGTATTTACCTGCTTATTCTCCTGACTTGAATGCTATTGAATCAAAATGGTCTCAAGCTAAATCTAGGAGAAAGAAATATCATTGTGACATAGATACTCTGTTTCAAAAATATATGTAATAACTGTTTTATAGTGGTTTAGCTATATTACCAAGCAGGCGATAGAGTAACAGCTCGAGGAAGTCAGGATCACTTAAAACAAAAATAAAGCGAAAAAAAAAGAAATGAAAAAAGAGAGATTATTAATTTACCATTGAAAGTTTTCGAAAAACTGTCATTAATTCTACACTATTATGTTTAAAAGTAGATAATGACGTTAATCGAACATGGAAAATGCAAAATCGAACACCTAAATGACCAAGGTCTTGGCGTATCTCGCAATCAAAATGGTAAGATTGAGTTACCTTACGTTTTGCCTGGTGAAATAGTCGAATTTGAACGTCATAAATATAGGGGTAAGACCGACTTTATTTTAAAAGGGGTTATTTACGAGTCACCTGCTAGAATTGCGCCGGTTTGTCAGTATTTCAAGGCTTGCGGTGGTTGTTCCTTGCAGCATATGCGCACAGATGAATATGTTAAGTTCAAAACATCTTTAATTGAGAACCTACTCATTGAGCATCAAATAACAACGCGGGTCAACCCTCTTATCGCTATTCCATTTGGAGTCAGGCGTAGAGCAAATTTAAAAGTTTTAAAGAAAAATGATCAAGTTTATCTTGGGTTTCACCGTGCGCGTTCTCATCAGATAATTAATATCGATGAGTGTCCTGCTATTTTAAAAAACATGTCAAATCTGCTCAAGCCCTTTAAACCACTATATTTGCAAATTTTTGAAAATCATCAAAAAGCAGAGATTTATTTGAGTCAAGCGGCAAACGGAACGCATATTTTATTTAATACCAAAGACTGCATTACACTAACAGACGCGCAAAATCAGAAACTTAAAAATTTTGCTACAGATAATGAAGTTATCCAAATAATCTTTGAAAGTGAAAAAAGCAAGAAGATTATTTACCAATCAAAGTCCCCGCACGTTGAATTTGATGGCAAACAAGTTACAATTGAGGCAGACAGTTTCTTACAAACTGCCACTCAGTCAGACGTGATATTTAAAAATTTAATTTTAGAGTTTTTCGCAAGCGCCGACCAAACTCCCACTGCTATCATTGCCGATCTATTTTGTGGTAGGGGGACGTTCACTATACCTTTAACTAAATATTTCAGTGTTGATTGTTTTGAATCTGAACCGGCTGCTATTGCTGCACTTTCTGACTCAATCAAGACTTATAATTTACCTGCAACCGTTCACAATCGCGACCTATTTGCAAATCCTTTGTCGAGCGAAGAATTAGACAAGTTCAGTTACGCTGTAATTAACCCACCAAGAGTCGGTGCTAAAGCTCAAGTCGAGGAGCTTGCAAAAAGCAGCGTTGAAAAAATTGCTTATATTTCATGTAATCCACAAAGCTTCGTGAAAGATGCTGAAATATTAATCCGCGGCGGTTATGAGTTACTTGAAGTAACACCTGTTGATCAATTCCCAATGACTACGCATTTAGAAATAGTTGCTACTTTCTTAAGAACAACTCGTTGAAATTTTTGAGTGGAATATATGAAATTTATTTGATAACTTATATATACGGTATGCAAAATACCTATTAATAACCTAAAGGAGCGTCGTTTATGAAGAATCTAAAATTAGCTAGCCTTTACAGCCTTATTAACCCTTGCAGCATGCGGTGGTGGATCTCAGATATCGGGGCATGAGTCACATAAATATTATGGTGAGCAAGTTGAAGATACTAAAATCATCACTCAGGTGATGCACTCGTTCCGCGCAAACAACGCAATTCCTCACAAGAATATTCACATTGCGATCGATAGAGGGATAGTACAGTTAAGCGGTTTTGTTCGCACTAACATGGAAGCAGATCTTTCAATCCTAGCAGCCAAGAACGTTACAGGTGTGAAAGACGTTATTAATGATATAGTAGTCTTGTCTAGCAACGAATATGCTTTAAGAAGAGCAAACGCAGAAGCTCACGACGCACAAAGATAAAAAAGATTTAAACTTTGAAGGTATAGTTCTTAAGTTGACTTAAAGGACTATACCTTTTTTAATCGACAACGCTTGCATGACTACTTGAACTTCACGTGTAACTAAATATGGGTGAGGAATTTCAAGAAGCTAAATTATAAAAAGAGCGGAGTTTAGCAAGCCTACATGAGCATTTTTTTATAATTTAGCGACACCGAAATCACCGCTTAAGTGATGTTATTCAAAAGGCTGGCGCAAATTGATTGCTGCAGATAACGTCCCCTCGTCTAGATAATCAAGCTCCCCGCCGATCGGGATCCCGCTAGCTAGTCTTGAAATCCTGATTTTAGAATCCTTGAAATATTCAGTTATGAAATAAGCAGTTGTCTGCCCCTCGAGTGTTGCATTAGTTGCTATAATGATTTCCTCTACCGAATTATCACTACACCGAGTTAATAACTCAGGAAGCCTAAGCTCGCTTGGGGTCTGACGCGCAGATGCAGATAAGGGGCTTCCAAGCACATGGTAATGACCGCTAAAAATTCCGCTTCGCTCAATTGCCCAAAGTTCAGCTACCGTTTCAACTATGGCAATTACTGATTTATCTCTTTTTTCACTGACACAAATCATGCATACATCGGCCGAATCAATATTTCCGCAAACATTACATTTCAAGATTTTGTGCGAGGCTTGTGTTAAGCCCTCAATTAAGCTCTTAAGTCTAATATCTTTATCTTGCAGCAAATGTAATATGATTCTGCGTGCAGATCTCTGACCAAGTCCCGGCAATTTAGAGAATAAATAGATCAGCTGCTCAATTTCGTTAACGGTTTTCATAATATGTTATTCTCGTAATAAATCCTTCATACAGAACATCCGTATATTCTTTGACTTGCACTTGTGACGTTAACCTTTAGATTACAGTAAAACGACACTGCAATATTTATCTTTAAAACATCCATATTTTTATGAAATTTCAGAACGGCATTTTGATACCGGGAGGTAGTGGTATTCCACCAAAAGCATCAGTCATTGAACTTTGAGAATCCTGGTCAACTTTTTGCTTGGCATCGTTGAATGCAGCGACAATAAGATCTTCCAAAATTTCCTTCTCCTCAGGTTTTAGAAGTGTCGGGTCAATGTCGATTTTTCGTATATCACCGCGACCTGTCACTGTGATACTTACAACTCCACCACCAGATTTTCCTGTATATTCGGTGGCTGCCATTTGATCTTGCATGACTTGCATTTTCTTTTGCATGTCCTGAGCTTGCTTTAGAAACTGATTGAAATTTACCATATTTAAATCCTTTTAGTTATTTAATAATAAATCTGAAATTTTCGCTGTTGGAAAGTGTTTTTTAATCATCTCCCAATTTTTCCCTGAATGTACTTGAGCAAGGATCTGCTCTTTTAAAGTTATTTGTTCAAGTTCCCTTATAATACTAATGCTCCACTCTTTACCTGACCACTTAAGCAATTGATCTTTTATAGCATCTCTTAGTTTATTACTAATACTCTCACTAACAAGCTCAATTGCCCCACTTTTAAATTCTTTTATCTCAGTGGAGTTTAAGAGCAGGTAATATACTTCCATCTCATTATTCTTATGTAAGAAATCCAGAAAATTAATGACCCGGATATCTTCTGTCTCTCCTCTTTTAGGTTCTTCAATAACTACAGGATGAACTTCGGCAGGAACGGCAGCTAAGCTTTGTGGTTTCTGCAATGAATTACTACTGCTTGCTTCATTATTAATATCAACAAGAGTTTTAGGGTCAGGAAGTGAGTAAGAATACAGCGCCTTAATAATTAGCATTTCAAGGGCGATCAATTGATTGTGGGAAGTTTTTACTTCAACTACTCCTTGCGAAAATATTTGCCATAAAATTGAAAGCCTACCAAGATTAGTGCCGATTAAAATATCTGCTATAACATTGCTAAATGATAAATATTGAGGTTCTTGATAATTAATTATAATTTTTGCTTTACTCAAATACGCAATAAAATTTGAAATATCTTGTAAGAAATTTTCAACGTTAGAAGATTTATTGTAAGCAACATTTGCAAGCTCAATAGCTTTAGTTCCATCTTGATTGATAATATGCTGCAAAAGCTCTATGATTAGTTTAGCATCAACTGAGCCGATCATTTGATTAACGATTTCAGCGCTGATGATTTTTGATGGGTCGCGAGTTTCCAAGCTACTTGCTTGATCAAGTAATCTCACAGCATCCCGAGCTGAGCCTTCAGATTTTATTGCAATAAGTTTTAAAGCAGCACTCTCAAAATTTAAAGATTCGCTAGCAGCGATTTTTTCTAGCAATTCAATTATTTCTGGTTGAGTCAATCTTCTCAAGTCATATTTTTGACATCTTGAAATAATAGTACTTGGAATCTTTTGCACTTCAGTGGTTGCAAAAATAAATATTACATGCGGCGGCGGCTCTTCTAAAACTTTGAGCAATGCATTAAAGGCACTTTTAGAAAGCATGTGCACTTCGTCGATTATAAATATTTTATATTTGCCAACTAAGGGCCTGTATTCACTGCTCTCAATAACGTCGCGTATATCATCTACGCCGGTGCGGCTAGCAGCATCGATCTCAATTACGTCAGGATGGCGCTGCTCATTGAAGTTTTCGCAATTCTGGCATTTATTGCAAGGTACTACAAACGTATTTTCTGTAACTGGAGACGAGCAATTAATAGTTTTTGCAATGATTCTTGCAGAAGTGGTTTTACCAACACCTCTAATACCGGTTAGCAGGTAACTTTGCGAAAGCTTATTATTTATAATAGAGTAGTTTAATATTTTAATAAGCGCCTCTTGCCCCATCAGTTCCCGAAAATCTGAGGGACGATATTTTCTGGCAAAATTAATATATTGGGGAGACTTGCTCATTAAAGATACGATTAATTATCAACAAAAAGAGGAAAACTAGTGATGACCCACCAAAAAATTACTTTGGCTGCTTCCTTTCGGACCTGACCACCTGAGCAATTCCGGTGCCCACCACTAGCATATATAAGAATAATCGCTTTGCGCAAGTCTTGCAAGAATTAATTTAAAAACAAATCATACTTCTTTTCAATCTCAGGATTGGTTAGTCTGGCAGGCGGGCCGTAAACGTCCGGATTCTTCAGGATAAACAAATCAGGCTCAAAGCGAGACACCTTGCGCACGGAATCAAAAGCAATATTAGTAGTACTATCTCCTTCGATTATTTCCATCTGAGTTATCTGCTTGTTAGTTTTATCAAAGCTAACAGCGCTTAGTCGGTTGGAATCTTTATGATATAGTACAAACTTAATAATATCATTTTGCGTTATGACGCTTTTAATATCAAAACATTTTTCGATCTCAATATCATCCATTAGTAAGAATTTGAAAATATTTTCAGCTGCTTCAACTCTGCTAAGCTGCTCCATTTCAAAATCGTAAACTGATAAATAATTTTTATTACCAATAATTAGCAGCGGAAACGGCGCGTAGTAATTACAACGAAACTTGAGGGGCTTATCTATTAATAATTTACCGCTGGCAATATTGCCATCAGAATCAGTTTGTTTGAAATCAATTGCAACTGACTTTATTTCTTTAACATATAATTCAAGCTCATGAATTGCTGTATTGTTTGATCTTTGCGCAAAGATTGAAAAATTAAAGCAATATATGAGGCAGAATAAAATAAAACGGATCATGCAGGAGTATTTTTTATTTTACATACTAGTGGCACGTCTTTATAATTTCAATAATTTAAAATAGTCAGCCGAAATTAATTATGAAAATTGCAAGCCTAAAGGAAAGAGCAAAATTTGAGAAAAGATGCGCCATCACTCCTGAAACAACTAAATTATTTGTTGGCAAAGGTTTTTCTGTCTATTTAGAGAAAGATATAGGTTTGCAAGCAGGATTCCCAGATCAAGCCTATATTGACGCAGGAGCTAAAATTTCAAATGTACCCTTAGAGATCATTTCAGATGCCGATATAATTTTAAAAGTTCAGCCCTCTCCTTTGAATGACAATATCAATGAGATTGAGTTTGCCAAAAAAAATGCGGTTATTATCGGTCTTCTTTCGCCTTTTCAAAATCAGGAATATATAACCAGTGCACGTAACAAGAATCTTATCGGGCTTTCAATGGAACAGATGCCTCGTATTACTAAGGCACAGAATATGGACGTTCTGTCTTCCCAAAGTAATCTTGCAGGTTATAGAGCAGCAATTGAAGCGATCTATAATTTTGATAGAGCAATTCCTATGATGATGACAGCTGCAGGCACAATAACACCTGCTAAGGTTTTAGTTATCGGCGTAGGTGTCGCAGGTCTTCAGGCGATCGCAACTCTAAAAAGAATGGGAGCAGTTGTTACTGCATATGACGTACGCAGCGCCACCAAAGAGCAAGCAGAAAGCTTAGGTGCAAAATTTATTTCTCCTGAAATGAATAGTGATTTAGAAGACAAAAGCGGTTATGCCAAAGAATCAAGTCTTGAGGCAAAAAATGCGCAAGACGAGTTCTTGAAAAACATAATTAAAAATTACGACATTATAATTACTACCGCCTTAATACCCGGCAAACAGGCTCCGAAGCTTTTAAGTAAAGAGATGGTAAGTTTGCTCAAAAACGGCTCGGTAATAGTTGACATGGCAGTCGGTAGCGGAGGTAATGTCGAAGGCTCTAAAATAGATGAGATCATTGTTGTGGGAGGAGTCAAGATAATCGGTTGGTCAAACCTTGCAAGCGGAGTAGTGACTGATAGCTCGAAATTATATGCTAAGAATCTTTATAACTTTTTGGTGCACGCTACTGCTAGCGGCAAAATTGATTTCGAAGATGAAATTGTAAAACAAGTTATAGTTCGCTGATATTTAACATAAATTATTAAAGGATCTTTAAGTATGTCTCAGTTACCTCTTGCAATTAAACATGCATCTGAACTTGCGGATAGCGCACAACAATTATCAAATGAACTTAAAGTTATAGCGTCAGAAACTCAGCAATTAACTGCGGGTGTTGATCCTTTTATTTTTGCAATTACGATTTTTGCGCTTTCTTGCTTTGTCGGTTACTACGTTGTTTGGAAAGTGACACCGGCTTTACATACTCCATTGATGTCAATTACCAATGCGATTTCAGGAATTGTAATTATTGGTAGTATGCTTGCCGCAAGCACCGCGGGATTCAGCTTACCGAGTCTACTTGGATATGTCGCCACTTTTTTAGCAGCAATAAATATATTCGGGGGTTTTATAGTCACCGAGCGAATGCTTGAAATGTTTAAAAAGAAATAAGACAATAAATTTTATAGGTTCAATATGTTATCACCTCAAGTTATTCAACTTGCTTATCTAGTTTCAGCTATTTGCTTTATCATGGCTTTGAAAGGTTTATCCTCACCAAAGCAAGCGCGCTTAGGGAGCATTATTGGCATGGTGGGGATGGTAATTGCGCTGAGTGTTACATTTTACCTGCCTGGATTTGCCGGGAAAATTCCATTGATTATTACGATCCTTGCAGGAGGTTTAGTCGGAGGAACTATTGCAAAAAAAATTAAAATGACTGAGATGCCTCAGCTCGTTGCAGGCTTTCACTCATTTGTAGGGCTTGCTGCAACCCTCGTTGCTTACTGCGCGATGATCGCACCTGAAAATTTCGGCATCGGCATTTACGGACAACTCCCTATGAGTTGTTTAATTGAGACATCACTTGGTGCAAGTATCGGTGCAATGACTTTCACAGGATCTATTGTAGCGTTCGGTAAGCTGCAAGGGTTGATAAGATCTGCTCCGATAAAGTTCAGCGGTCAGCATTATTTTTGCTTAAGCCTCGCTGTCGCGTTGATTTGCTTGATTGCGCTTTTTGTTATAGATCAAAATATCCTTATATTTAATTTGATAGTTTTACTATCTCTTGTTCTTGGTGTTGCTTTAATTGTTCCAATAGGCGGTGCTGACATGCCGGTTGTTGTTTCAATGCTTAATTCATATTCAGGATGGGCGGCGGCAGGCATTGGTTTTACGCTCGGCAACAGTCTATTGATAATCACTGGTGCATTAGTTGGGGCAAGCGGGGCAATTTTAAGTTACATAATGTGCAAGGCAATGAATAGGTCGCTGTTTAAAGTTATCTTTGGTGCTTTTTTAGAGAGCGCTAAAGCGGGTGTCGCGACTGATCATAGCGACAAGGTCGCAAGATCAAGTAACGCTGAAGATGCAGCTTATATTCTAAAGAGTTCACAATCGGTGATAATAGTACCAGGATACGGAATGGCAGTTGCGCAGTCCCAGCATGCTGTTAAAGAAATGGTTGATCTACTCGAGAAAAACGGTGTTTTGGTGCGTTTTGCAATTCATCCGGTAGCGGGAAGAATGCCTGGGCACATGAACGTGCTGCTTGCAGAAGCTAATATTGATTATGAAAAAGTTTTAGAGCTTGAAGAGATAAACCGTGATTTTGCCACAACCGACGTGGTATTAGTGCTTGGTGCAAATGATGTTACAAATCCTGCAGCTAAAACTGATCCCGCAAGCCCGATTTACGGAATGCCTATTTTAGATGTGGAAAAAGCAAAAACGGTTTTATTTGTTAAAAGATCCATGGCAGCAGGTTATGCCGGTGTTGAAAACGAGTTGTTTTATCGTGATAATACCTTGATGCTTTTTGGCGATGCTAAGAAGATGGTTGAGGAAATCATAAAACATTTAAATGAGAATTGACTTTGCAAAGAAGTTGCACTATTTTTTAATAAATTTTTTTCAAGTATTTTCAACTATGACTCAAAGCAAAAATCTACCTCTTTTACCAAAAGCGACAGCGATATGGCTTGTTGATAATACCGGCTTAACTTTCAAGCAAATTGCAGAGTTTTGCGGAATTCATGAACTTGAGGTCAAAGCTATTGCTGATGATGAAGTTTCAAGTGGAATTTTGGGCCTTGATCCTGTTTCAGGTGGGCAGTTAACAAAAGAAGAAATTGAGCGTTGCAGTAAAGATTCGAACGCAAGTTTGCGGATTACCGTTAATGCCGTTTACGAGATTATGAATAAAAAGAAGAAACAATCGAAATATACACCGATTGCAAGAAGACAAGATAAGCCTGATGCAATCCAGTGGTTGCTCAAAACTTGCCCAGGGATTTTGGATAATCAAATTATTAAACTTATTGGTACCACTAAATCTACGATTGAAGCAATAAGAGAGCGCTCGCACTGGAATATCAAGAATATAATCCCGCGTGATCCTGTGCTTCTTGGACTTTGCAGTCAAGTGGAGCTTGATAAAGTAACTGATAAGCTAAAACTATCGCCTCCAGCACCTACAAACTCTGATCAATAATTTAATTGACTAAACTCCTAAAAAGCTTGCTTTACCTAGCTGATTTTGTATAAAATAGCTTGAAGATTTTTAAGGTGTTTACCAAGTTATGGAGAAAAATAATTTTGAGCTAACGAGTTTTTTGTTTGGTGGCAATAGTACGTTCATTGAGGAACTCTATCAATTATACAAGACAAATCCGGATTCAGTTGACGCAAGCTGGCAAGGTTTCTTTAAGAATTACGAAGAAGTAGGCGCAGGGCATATAAAAAACACTGCAAAAGTTATTTTGCCCATTCAGCAGGCAAGCCGCCCCCCTTCGAAAGCGTCTCAAACACTCTCAAATTCTGATGCTGAAAATAGCTTGAAAGCTAAATTCATGATAGCTGCATACCGTGCGCGTGGTCATTATCTAGCTCGCCTTGATCCTTTAAATTTAGAAGTCTTGAAAACTCGCAGTGAATTAAAACTTGAGCTTGAAGATTTTGGCTTTTCAGATGATCATTTAAATGCTGTTGTTAATGTCGCAGGTGAGTTTGACGGACTTGAGAGTTGTACTTTGGGTGAGCTTGTGAACTTACTAAACAAGACCTATTGCGGTAGCCTCGGTGTTGAGTTTTTACACGTTGAAAATTTTGACGAACAAAAATGGTTGTTTGAAAGAATCGAAGATAAGAACGCTAATTCCATTTTATCGCTTGATGAGAAAAAAGCTGCTTTAAAAGACCTAGTCGAGATTGAGGGCTTAGAGCAATATTTACAAATAAAATTTCCTGGCGCCAAGCGCTTTTCTATTGAAGGCAGCGATGCTTGCATAATGGCATTAAACAAGTTTATTGAGATTTCAGCCGACTATGAGGTAGCAGACATCGTAATAGGGATGGCGCACCGTGGCAGGCTTTGTACTCTCACAAAAGTAATGGGTAAACCTTACCGCGCACTTCTTGCTGAATTTGGCGGCGCTCGAGCTTTGCCAAGTGACATTGAAGTATCAGGTGACGTGAAATATCATATGGGTTATTCTTCTGATAAAATAACTCCTAAAGGCAACAAGGTGCATCTGTCACTTGCTCCTAACCCTTCTCATTTAGAGGCTGTAAATGCGGTTGTTGCAGGCAAAGTACGCGCTAAGCAAGACTTGATCAATGACCTTGAGCGCAAAAAAGTAATGGGGATTGTAATCCACGGCGATGCTGCTTTTTGCGGCCAAGGAGTGGTCGCTGAAAATCTAATAATGTCAGGGCTTGATGCTTATAATATTGGCGGTGTTTTTCACTTGGTTATCAATAACCAAGTAGGCTTTACAGCTAACGCTAAGGACACAAGACCAGGCAGGTACGCTACTGAAATTGCCAAGATCGTTGGCGCACCGATCTTACATGTTAACGGTGAAGATATAGAAGCAGTTTTACTTGCTACAAATATTGCAGCGGGTTACCGAAGCAAATTTGGAAAGGATATTGTTTTAGACGTCATTAGTTACCGTAAATACGGTCACAACGAGGGTGATGAGCCAATGTACACTCAAAGCATCATGTATAATGTAATCAAAGGCAAACAAACCCCAGGCAGCCTTTATGCAAGTACTCTTGCAAGCGCAGGTCTGATTGACGCATCATATTTCGCAAAATTAAAAGAAGAATTTAAAAGTTTCCTGGACGTTGAGTTTGCTGAGACAAAAAATTACAAACCACACGCTCAATGGTTAGAGGGCATGTGGCATGGTTTCGCAAGAGCAGCAACTGAGATCTCTCCGACAGGAGTTGCTAAAGACAAATTAAAACAACTAAGCCTTGCGTTATGCAAAACTCCTAAAAGTTTTGCATTAAATTCAAAACTGGCTAAATTATTTGAGCAGCGCAGCTTGACTCTTAATGAGGATAAGCCTATTGACTGGGCTATAGGTGAGCAGCTTGCTTTTGCAAGTCTGCTTGCTGATAAGATACCGATAAGACTAACAGGGCAAGATTCAGGCAGAGGCACTTTCTCACATCGACATTCGGTGTTGCATGATCAACTAAACGGCTCTGTTTATGTTCCCTTAAATCATTTAGGCGCAGATGCAGCAAGTTACTTTGTTGCAGATAGTAACCTGTCTGAATACGCGGTACTTGGCTTTGAATACGGTTACTCGCAAGTTAACCCGAAACATCTGGTAATGTGGGAAGCGCAGTTTGGTGATTTTGCTAATGGTGCTCAAATTATCTTTGATCAGTTTATTTCAAGTGCTGAAACCAAGTGGCTGCGGATGAGCGGTTTAGTTATGTTACTACCTCATGCATTTGAGGGTCAAGGCCCTGAACATAGCTCAGCAAGGCTTGAGCGGTTCTTACAACTTTGTGCTGAAGATAATATTCAAGTTACATATCCGACAACCCCTGCTTCTATATTTCATTTACTGCGCAGGCAAATTCATCGCAATATCAGGAAGCCGCTAGTAATAATGTCGCCAAAATCATTGCTACGTCACAAGCTTGCAGTGTCACCGCTTGATGACCTCAAAGAAGGCACGGCTTTCCAGCCTATCCTTGATGAAGTAGACTTGGCAATTAGCGGGAAGAATATTTCAAAAGTTATTTTCTGTAGCGGTAAAATTTACTATGACATTCTAGAGCAAAGAAGCAGCAGTAAAATAAATGATACAGTGATCATAAGGTTAGAGCAATTATATCCTTATGCAAAAGACTTGGTAGTTAAAGTACTTAGCAAGTATAAAACCGCCAAAGACTTTATATGGTGTCAGGAAGAGCCTCGCAATATGGGTGCTTGGAGCTTTATTGAGAAACACTTAAATGAATCATTAAATGCGGCAGGAATTCAAAATAGCTTTAAATATGTTGGAAGAGACTTTGCGGCGTCTCCTGCAGTTGGATATTTATATGTTCATAACAAAGAGCAAGAAAAGATAGTTAAAGAGGCAGTTTCAGGTCTTTAAATGAAAAGCATAAATTTCATTATGATATATTAAGTCATTTCTTAATGATTAATGTAATATGGTTTAATATAATTAAATTAAAGTAGTCATTAGCTTTTGAGTTGTGGCGCAAAAATAAATTTTGGAGAAAAAGATAATGAGTATTGATATCACTGTTCCTGCTCTTGGAGAATCAGTTTCAGAAGCAACTATTAAGTGGCTTAAAAAACAAGGGGACTCCATAAAGGTTGACGAAGCTATTTTGGAACTTGAAACTGAAAAAGTAACTCTTGAAGTTAATGCATCATCTGAAGGTGTGATAAGTACGATATTAAAAAAAGATGGTGAGACGGTTTTAGTTAATGAAGTAGTTGGGCAAATTACTGCAGGTGCGGGTGCTGTTGTTCAAAGCCAAACTACAAATGTTGCTGACGCGAAAACGGCAGAAGTTGCAAAAGCGGCTCCTGCTTCAGTAAACAAAATTGATCCTGCGAGTATGCTACCGCCTGCTGCTCAAAAAATAGTTAATGAGAATAATTTAAACCCTTCTTTAATTGCGGGTTCCGGTAAAGACGGGCGCATCACTAAAGCTGACGCCCTTGGAGCTGCACAAGTACCTTCCGCTCAAGTCGCATCAAACACTCAAAGTGCAAGTGATAAACCTGTTGAGCGTGTGAAAATGTCACGCCTGCGTAAGACCATCGCGCAGCGTTTAAAAGATTCTCAAAATACTGCTGCTATTTTAACTACCTTCAACGAAATTGATATGACTAACGTCATTAATTTAAGACTTAGGTTCCGCGAAGAGTTTGAGAAAAAGCACGGTATTAAACTAGGATTTATGTCATTCTTTTTAAAAGCAGCAGTGGAGGCTTTAAAAGCTATTCCTTCAGTTAATGCAGAAATTGATAATGATGATATTGTTTACAAGAATTATTATGATATTGGTGTCGCAGTCGGTACTGAGCAAGGTTTAGTTGTGCCGGTAGTTAGAAATAGTGATAAACTGACATTTTCAGGGATAGAGACTGAAATAGCTAATTTCGGTAAGAAAGCTCGCGAGGGGAAATTATCTATGGCAGATTTGTCAGGAGGGACATTCACCATATCAAATGGCGGCGTATATGGCTCTCTTCTTTCAACCCCAATCATCAACCCACCACAATCAGGTATCTTAGGGCTTCACAAAACCCAGGAACGCCCAGTAGCAATCAACGGGAAAGTAGAAATCAGACAAATGATGTACGTAGCGCTTTCTTACGATCACCGCATTATTGACGGAAAGGAAGCAGTAACATTTTTGGTGAAAGTAAAAGAAGCTATTGAAAACCCTGAGCGTTTACTCTTAAATATTTAATTATCAATCAAGGTAGGTTCTTGTAGAAATACGGAATTTACCTTTTTTAAATAACCTATGCAGCAAATCCACATAATTTCTGTAGGCAAGCTTAGTGCAGAATTAAATATTATTGCGCAGCAATACAAAAAAATGATTAGGTCAGAGGTTAAGACCACAGAGATTACTTATAATCAGAAACTCCCTGAAAATCAGATCAAGCAATTTGAAGCCAAGAAAATTTCAGAATATTTGAAGAGCAAATCTTATAAAATCATTTTAGATGTTACTGGTAAAGCTCTTGATTCTCACGAGTTCAGTGACCTTATAGCTATAAACAAAGACATTGATTTTATAATAGGCGGAGCTTACGGTCTTGATCAAACTATCTTAAGTGTTGCAGACTTTAAACTTAGTCTTTCAAAAATGACTTATCCCCACCAGCTTGCAAAAATATTATTGCTTGAGCAAATCTACCGAGCGCAGTCAATTGTTGAAAATCATCCTTATCATAAATAAGAAGCTTTTCTAATAAAGAATAAATGTTTAAAGGATAGATATCAGGGGAATTTGGTGAGCCCGCCGGGGTTCGAACCCGGGACCCCCTGATTAAAAGTCAAGTGCTCTACCGGCTGAGCTACGGGCTCTTTAGTCAAGGTGCAGAAGTATCTTTTATAGTTAAACTACTCTGCAAAATGTGTTTTACTTTATCGCGTGAAAAAGATAATATGTCAACATTTATTTTCAAAGATAGTATATATAAATGAATGAAGATGTAGCTATCATCATCCCGTCAAGACTCGGCTCGCAAAGATTACATCAAAAACCTCTACAAAAAATAGCAGGTTTAACTATTATCGAGCATATGATTAGACAAGTCAGGCAGGTGAATCTAGAGCATATATATATTGCCACAGATTCAGAGTTGATAGCTGAGTTAGTAGCTCAAAATGGTATGAAATATATTATGACGAGTCCTGATTGCAATTCAGGTACTGATAGAGTTTATCAAGCATTTAATTCATTGCCTACTGAGCAATTTAATTATATTGTAAATATCCAAGGTGATATGCCTTTTATAGAACCTGAAGTTATTTCAAAATTAATTGAGGTTTTAAAAAGTTCAAAATATGACATAATAACTCCAGTCACCAAAGTTGATATTGCTGTGGCTGAAAGCGAAAGCAATGTTAAAGTTGTTGTGGGTCAAAATGATAAGGCACTTTATTTTTCAAGAAGCCTTGTACCATATGGAGCAAGAGAATTCTGGTATCATGTTGGAATTTATGGTTTTAAAAAGCAGGCACTTGAAAGATTTGTAAATTTGCCGCAATCAAACCTTGAGGCTTGCGAAAAACTCGAACAGCTAAGAGCACTTGAAAATAACATTGAAATTGGCGTTTGTTATGTAGATAATATTCCAATATCAATTGACACTCCTAACGACTTAAAAAAGGCACTTGAATTTTATAACAAGAACGAAGCAAATTTTTAATTAAAAAACAATAAATTGCTGTATTATTTCAGACTTGATACTATAAGCAAAAATCAAACTATTATGAGTAACAATCAAAATGTATTATATGAAATTTAGATCAGCAATTTTAGGATCTTTCATTTTCTTTTCACTAAGTGCTTTAGCAGAGACTCGAATTAAAGATATCGCAGCAGTAGAAGGTATGCGTGACAACTTGCTCGTTGGTCATGGTCTAGTAGTGGGTCTTAGCGGTACGGGTGATAATCTGAAGAACGCAGCTTTCACACGCAAAGGCCTAACAGATCTTCTAGGGCGTCACGGTGTTAATTTAGGTGCAGCAGACGATTTAAAAACTAAAAACGTGGCAGCTGTTACTGTAACTGCTAACCTTCCACCTTTTGCGCGCGCAGGAAATAAGATTGATGTTAAAGTAAGTGCTTTAGGAGACGCAAAAAGCTTACGAGGCGGTACGTTAATTGCAAGTACTTTGCTTGGAGCTGACGGTAATGTATATGCAGTAGCTCAAGGCCCGATAGCTCTTGCTGAATTTACTCCGTCATCAAATGAGGTTAAAACTAAAAGCACGTCAGTTGAAACAAACGGTTACATCCAAAGCGGTGCTATTGTTGAAAATGAAATTGACTTTCAGTTTTCGGATTTAAATCATATTAAATTTTCACTTTACTCACCTGATTTCAATACTGCAATTGCGGTAGCTGAGGTAATTAATAACTATGTTCCTGGTAACACTGCTGCTGCTCTTGATGCTGCGACTGTTCAGGTAACAGTGCCTAATTACAGAAAAGGTGACATGATTGAGTTTATAGCGGAAGTTGAGCGTTTAAATGTAAAACCTGACTATAAAGCAAAGATAGTTATTAATGAATCTACAGGCACTGTAGTGATCGGCGATAAAGTTCAGATACGACCAGTAGCAATTGCGCAAGGTAATTTGGTAGTAAACGTCGGTCAACTTGATTATGATAAATTTAGTCCTCTGATGCCTGAAAACAAGCAAGATTTAGTAAACAAGTTTGTTAATGAAAGACGAGGACGTTCAGTTCATGAATTATCTAATCAAGGTGCTTCATTGAGTGATTTAGTAGCTGGTCTTAATAAACTTGGAGTATGGCCAAGAGATATCATTAATATTTTACATAATATGAAATCTGTCGGTGCTTTAGATGCGGTGATTGAGGTAAAATAAATGTGTGCGTATCATGTAGGACCAACTTACCATGTACCAAATAATATTAGTACTATTCAGCAACCAAGTAGACTTAATAAGAATTCGGCAAATAATAGCTTTGAACAGAATCTAAAGTCTGAGATAAATAAGGCGGATCTAAAAAATAATATTAAAACCAAGCAAAACTCTCAACCCTTAAATAACACTAATGTAAAAGCTCCTTTAAAGACTTCCAAGAATTTTCTAGCGCCCCATCAGTCGCGTGATGCAAATGGCACGAATCTTGCTCTTAAAGAGTTATCGACTGAACTCGCTGAGCAGATTGTAGGTATTTTGTTTAATTATGCAATGAATCCTGAAGGTATATTAGAGGGTGGTTTTGCTAAAACAGTTTATAGTCAAGAAGCAAATGCTGAAAAGGTTAAAGGTGCCGCTAAAGATTTAATTGATGACTTAAGTGAGCAATTTTATGAAGAGAGCTTACGAACTTATGAGTTTAATAAGAAAGATGATGAAGTTGCAACACAGCAAACATATAAGGAATAATGAAACCGGAAGATAATAACGCAAGCATTAAATATTATGAGGACTATTTAAAATCTTTATATAGTTGCGTACAGAGCTTAACTCGTTTAATTGAGAAAGAAAACAAGTTTTTGATGAATGAGCTTACCGGAAATTTTGCAAAAATTTTAGAGCAGAAAGAAGAGTTATTACTAAAGTTACAAGGCTTTGATCAGACGAATAATGAATTAAGTTGGAAAGACGCAGAGAGCAATAGTGCGAAACAAATAGTTGCAAAGTTAAATAAAGCTTATTTGAATCTTGATGATGCTATTGGCGCAAATAGTATACTGCTAAAAAGCAACATCGGAGTCAGCAGTAAAATTTTAGAACTTTATAAAGCAAAGCAGCTAGAGCATGCAGTTGGGCAACTCGGTTACAATAAAGACGGCGAAATGGTGGCGCATAAAAAACTTGAAAAAGTTATGCCGCCGGTAAGTTTAAATAATAAAATATAAGATAGGTAGGTAGCGAAATGGGAGATATTCTTGCAGAAAGTTTGGTTGGTGTAAGAGCAGCACAATCCAGCATCAAAAACACTCAAGCTAACATTGCTAAGTCTCAAGTGGAAGGCGCTCACCGCGTCGATTCTGAAAGCAACTATAACGGTAAAACTGGCGGCGTTGAAGTTACTTTAAAACGCGCTGAAGATCCCTTACTTGAAAGATTGTTCAATCAAAGTACTAGCGCTGTTGGCAATGCTTCAGTGATAAAAGATAGCCTATCTTTCTTGCAGAGTACAATCACTGATCCGCAAGGAAAGAACTCTAAGTTAATTGGAGTTGTCGAGACTTTTATCAATACAGCTAAGCAATTAAACAACAAACCCACTGCTTCTTTAAAGCAAAATTTTATCAGACAAGGTGAAAACCTTGCTAAAACAGTTTCAGATACTACCAATAAGATTCTTGATCTACGTTTAGAGGCCGATAAAAATCTCAAGGATTCTTTATTATCAGTAAATAATTATATATCTCAATTATTTAGTTTAAATCTCTCGATGACTAAGGGTGGTAATTCCAACGAATTATTAGATCAACGCGATAATTTAATCAGTAAGATATCAGAGTTTTTTAATATCCAAGTCAGATTCGGTATCAACAATAATGCAATGGTATCCACAGCAGATGGTAGCTTGAATCTTGTAGATTCAACTACATACGCCAGATTTAACTATAACAACATTATTGGTAAAGAAGCATTTTTACAGGATGAGGTAGTCACAGATTCCATAACTATGGATCATCTTACTCATCTGGGCCAAGTGATTGCAAATTTTAAAGTTGTAGAAGGCTCAGATTCTTCTATTAGTAAACTTGAAGGTGGAAGAGTCAGCGGCTATATTACACTACGTGATGACATATTACCTAAAGCTGGTGAAGCCGTAAAAAGCTTGACTGCTCAGATAATGAATAGCGTTAATGCGGTTCACAATAAATATTCTCCATTTCCTCCGAAAACTACAAATTCAAGTACCAAGGAACTCAGGTATAATGATTATATTGACTGGAAAGGTACATTATCCATTGCAGCTACTACAAAAAATGGAAGGCATCTAGAAGGTAACACCAACTCCGGTGCCTTAAGACCTATATCTATTGATTTAAGCACATTACCGAGCGCTTCACCAAATGGTGCAGCGACTATAAAAGAGATGATCAATGAAATTAATGCCTATTTAGGACAAGGTCTTGCTGATCATAGACTATCACTTGGAGCAATTAGTGAAACTCCTATTGTTGCAGGCCCTGCACTACCTACTTATTTAGTTAATAACATTAAGCTTGCAGGAATGAGCGATATAGATGTTAATGGTAATTTCTCTTTTGATTTAGAGTTAGACGGCAGTAAGTATTTCGGGAGCAAAGTGCAAGTTTTAAACGTCACAAGCCCTGCAGGGCAAGCGCTTAATTTACCTCAAACATTTAACCTTGCGCAAGGTGCCCATACTCGTACAAATCAGCAGATCACTATTGGAGGTATAGCAGGTGGCCCTCAAAATATAGACGTTCAAATTAGAGTAATAGGTGATAACGGAGTCGTTGAAGAAGGGATAGCAAGATTTTCTGTAGATCCAGTCGCCAACGGTACTGCAATGCTTAACAAGCGAGTTGTTGGTACTGTCCAGCCTCCTGCCATAGGAGTTATTAATCAATTGATTGCTACTGGAAGTGACACTTACGCACCTATTGCTATTGCAAAATTAGTAGATGAAAACGGTGTAGACATTGGAGTTAATTCAGGGCTTGCCGGTAAATTAGTAATAGAAGCTTACAACAGTGATAACGGGCTAATAATCACTAGTGATCAAGATGATACTTTAAATGGTTTCAATAATTTCTTCGGAATGAATAATTTCTTCCAGAAAGATGTGCTTCCAGGCACAATTAAAGTTGACGATTCAATCATAGCTGATCCTAATTTATTATCTACAGGAGCCCTTGCGAAAGGACAAAGTACTCAAACAGTAGCTCAAGGATCAGGAGTGCCAGCTAGCGCAACTATGGTTTTCTCAGGAGCCCCTCAAAACGGTAATACAGTCACTATTCAAAGTGTAACATTTACATTTAACAATCCGCTAACTGGGTTGGCACCTAATGAGGTTCTAGGGGCCATAACCCCTTTAGTTAGCTACACTAACTTAATAAATGCAATCAATAATCACCCTAAATTATCCCCTTTAGTAAGAGCTGGTGTCAATGTAGTAGGTACTGTAGCTACTATTACAATCACTTCACTTCAAACGGGAGTATCATCAAATTTACTTGGATTAAGTGCAGCTTTTTCCGTAGGGCGTACAGTGGATATAACTCCAAGAGGTGGAGCACCAACTGGCCCAGGTCCAGCAGTTAATAGCACTCTAGGCGGCGGTACTGATACCAACGTTCAGCTACCAAGATTTGAGTTAAATATTGGAGATGAAGCTGCTGATTTCTTTAAAGAAATAGAGGGTCTCCAAAATAAATTGTGGGACTTCGAAGCTATCGGTTCTGTGCCTTACACTAAGAGCACGATATTTGGCTATGCAAGCTTCATCACATCTTTACTATCAAATCAACTAAATGCTGCGAAGGCCGATTCTCAAATAGCTGAAAATATCAAAAAAGACCTTGGTGATAAATTACAAGATAAGATCGGTATTGACAAAGATGAGCAAATTCTTAAATTAAGTGACTATGCTCAATCTTTATCTGCTTTAATTGCAATATCTGGTGTTGTAACAAGACTGTACAGAGATGCTATTGATACTTTAAAAACTGCTTAAAATAGGAATAATAATATGCCAATCGATATTTTGAATAATAATTTTGCTGGTAATACCACTCTAACCAAAATTCTAGAGTTAAGTGCAAGTAGAAAAGAATTTACGCAAGCTATTAATGGTACTACGGCACCAAAATATAAAGATTTAGCTGAACTGCAAGATTCAGGTAATTCATTTATTTACAATCAAGCTAAGCACGACTTAGTTATGAAAGATGTATATGAAGGTGGCAATAAAGTAATTGAAGTTAGGTTAAATACTGAAGAAGCAGCTGTAAATAGTATTAGAGATATAATTGATACATTTAACCAAGATTTAGATGCGTTAAGACCGAATGTTTCAAATATTGTAAATAAGAATCAACTATGCGACAAAGCGCTTACTGCAATTGGTAATGTCTTAAACACACGAGATAATGAAGGCAAATATTTATTTGGTGGGGTTAATTCTAGTGATAGGCCTTGCGTTGATTTGACTGCATTTTCAAACTTGGATTCTGCAGGTAATATTTTAAATAATTACACAACAGCCACTCCAAATTTGAAAACAGTAACTATTGGCGATGGAACTACTATCAAGATAGGTCTTGATGCTAGTAATAATGCTTTTGCTACACTGATCGGGGCTATTAACAAAATTAAGGCTTCCCCAAATCCAGTTCCATCACAAGTTGAATCCGCATTGTTGCAAACAGAATTAAGAACTGCAATACTAGGCTTTGAAAACATAGAAGCTACTATTTTAGATAATAAAAAAGATTTAGAAAATGCTAAAATTAATACTGACAATAAGTATATACAAGCTACAGAGCTCCTGAGTTCTTCACAGTTTGCATTGGCACCAGATGAAATTTTGCAAAATCTTATTGAGTACGCAAGAAGCCAAAAAATCTTAGAAGCTATTATAGGATTGAATAATAAATCATCTGATAGTTTGGTAGATATCTTAAAGTACAGTTGATCTAGCTTACAGGCTGGCTGCAGCACCTGTTTTAGAAAATGTTAAGTGTTTTTGTTAGCGTTAAGACCTGATTTTAATGTTGTTATTATCAGCTAGAGTAATATTTTCTAGCTACCTGAAAAATGAACTTTAAATGGTTATTATTAAAAAAAAACTAACTTTCTCTTCAAGTAATTATCTGCAGCTTTTATCTATCTTAAATAAGTCTGGACGAGAGTCACGCCTTATAGGTGGATGCGTAAGAGATGCCTTATTAAACATAACGAGCGCTGATATTGATATTGCTACCACGCTTCTCCCCCAACAAGTGATTCAAATCCTAACTGATAATGAAATAAGTTTCCTTACTATGGGTGTGAATTTCGGCACTATTACCGCTCGCATAAATCATGAACAGATAGAAATCACTACCTTAAGAAGAGATCTTTCTTCAAACGGAAGGCATCCAACAGTTATTTATACGGAGAGCTTCCAAGAAGATGCACAACGTCGAGATTTCACTATCAACTCCTTGAGCTATTGCCCTTTCAAGCAGGAAATCTATGATTATTATGGCGGAATAAATGATTTAAAAGGAGACTATGTAATCTTTATCGGAGATCCCGAAACAAGAATTAAAGAGGATTACCTAAGAATACTGCGTTTTTTTCGTTTCTCTGGTAGATTTGGTAGTAAATTTGATGAAAAAGGTTTGAACGCTTGCATTGAATTAAAGCAAAATCTGCTGAGCCTTTCTAAAGAAAGAATTAAATGGGAAATAGATAAAATAATAGCTACAAATGGCTTTGAATCTATACTAGAGTTAATGATTAAAGTTGGAATTTTACAGATCATCCTTCCCGTATCTTACATTGATGTTAAAGCTTTGGAGACAGTAAATTGTTTTACAAAGGAAAGAAATATTCGAGTTAGTTTTCATGCTAAATATGCGTTAATTTTTTACTCGGCTGATGATCTATCTATTGAGAAACTTATCGGTTTAAAATTCTCTAAAAGTGAAGCAACAACGATATTTAATATCATAGAATTTACTAAAAACTTCAGTAAATCAGATTCACATTTTTTACTCAAGAAAGCTTGGCTTGAAAATTTTAATTATCTTGACTATGTTATAGCTTGCATTGGTATTGGTAAGTTAGAAGCTACTGCAGCTGAAAATTTTATTTCAGCTTACAGGGATGCTCATAAACCTGAATTTCCTGTTAACGGAAATGATTTGACAAATCAGGGTATGTATGGGGAGGCAATAGGTAAAAGCTTAGCCTATCTTAAAAATGAATGGATAAAAAACAATTTTACACAAAATAAATCTCAATTATTAGCTATTTTAAATGATTACAACGAATAAAAACTCTTTCTTGCTCCTGATAATTATATTATTTAATACTCAAGTATCTGCAAAGCTCAAAGTTGTTACAAGTATTACTCCACTTGCGAGCATTGTAGCCATGTTACTTGAGGGTAATGCTGAAATTACTACGGTTGCAACCTCAAATTCATGTCCACATCATTTTCACCCAACACCAAGTAGCCTAAAAGCGGTTAAAGATGCTGACATTAATATTTACATCGATGAAGATTTTGATGGTTTTGCATATAAGTTGATGAAAAACAACTCTAAAAATATTATTCGGATTGGGGATTTTAATTTACTTAATGTGCTAAAGAACGATAAGGGCCAAAATTGGCACATATGGCTCGATCTGAATAATGTTCAGACAATATTAGTAGAACTAAGTAAATGTTTTGTAAGCCAGTTCCCTGAGCTTAAGAAAGCTATCGAAAATAATCTTGAGAAATCTTTACTGCGAATAACTGAGTTATCAAAGCTTAAAGAACAAAAATTGTTACGAGTTGAAAATATTGTTCTACTTAGTGATAGCCTAGAATATTTTTTTGCAAGTAATTTAAATAACGTCAAAAATTTTGAGCCTGAACACAAAAGTTTAAAATTTTTAAAGTTACTCGATAACTTACTGCTTAATAAAAACAAACACCATTGCTTGATTCTTAGCACTGATCAAAATATTGACTTCTATAAAAAGTACGGATACCCCATTGTCCAATTTGAAAGCGAGAACTGGTTAATAGAGGAAGACCTAAAGAACCTTTATTTCAACAAATATTTAAAAATGATTAAAGAACTACAGTTATGTATACATAACTGAATATTTTAGCTTATATTCTCAATAAACTCATGACAGTGCAAAGAAAAATGAAGGTACCTCCATTAATTTTGCATACCAGAGATACTCCTCATTAAGTGATAATAAAAGAAACTAAGGAACTATATTTACTAAGGATAAATAAGTGGATTACAATAACTAGTTTATTGATTTAAATAAATATAAGGAAATGGCTTCAGAAGAAGATAAAAAGTTATTTGAACAGACTATATATGAACAAACAGGTACTAAATATTCAAAAATCTTAAGTCAACTAATTGACGAATTTATTGATAACTGCAAATTTCCATAAGTTACTCGCAAGTTAGCGTATGCTATTTAGACTTATCTTGAGGATAAGGATACTTACTTATCTTCAGAGTTATCTAAAACGGCTTGAAACTCCAACATATAGTATATTAAATATGCGGAGAAAGTTTTCAAAATATTCAAGCAGAACCTTTATCTTGTAATGAAAAGTAAGTTGCCACACTTTTAATATAATTTGCAAGGAATTACAAAAGTATAGGAGCATTGTTAATAAACTGCTAGCATATTCTTAGCTATGTTCAGGTCTCAAATATAACTATCTATTCTCATTCCTTATGATCCATCTACTTCATCATTCATTAAAGAGAAAAACGAAAACTTTATTGAGGCTTTAATGTGCATGAGGCTCAAGGACTTTAAATATTTACTTACTTCTTAAATTTAGAGCTTTTATTTTCAGCATAGTCTATTTGTGATCAGTAGATAATTTATCATCTTTTCGGAACGAGTCTATATTTTCTAGCTTACTTCCAATATTTCTTTACTCTTTAAGCGATATTACTTTCATTCATATTTCCTAATTTTAGACTCTAATATTATTTATTACTTTACATTTTTTACTAAATGAACCTTAGCTTTTTGATATCAAAATTCTAATTGTCCGCTTTTGTTGTCAATTCTTATATGACTGTTCTATAGATTTTTTGTACATAATAAAAAAGGCTCACTATACTTTCAATATATAGTAAGCCTTAAAATATTAACTATGTTTAAGCAAACGTTAATTACGCCATATTTTTCAATTTAGACGCTAGACGACTGACTTTTCTTGATGCTGTATTTAACTTCAAAACGTTAGCTTTAACACCTTTCATAATTTCTGATTGTGCCTTTATAAAAGCAACGTCAGCATCTTCTTTAGACGATCCTTGTACAGCAACCAAAACTTTTTTAATATAGGTTTTGATCTTACTTGCTCTGTCTTTATTGACAGCAGTTTTCTTTATCGTCTGCCTAATTGCTTTTTTTGCTGAAGAATGATTAGCCATAAACTCTTACCTTAAATTTTTATTTCTTCATTATTTTCTATAGCTGAAGGTGTAACTTCTATTCTAGGAGTGTGAGAACCTTTTGCACTGACATCTCTATCTACAAATTCTATATATGCTACAGGAGCCATATCACCATGACGCGAACCAGCTTTGATAATTCTAGTGTATCCACCTGGACGACTATTATATCTTTTTCCAAGAACGCTAATTAATTTTTCTGCAGCTACTTTATCTCTTATTTTAGAGATAATTTTTCTTCTAGCAGAAAGATCTGATTGCTTTGTATCAGTTGGCTTAGCTTTAGTAACTAAAGCTTCAATAAAAGGCCTCAACTCTTTTGCTTTAGGCAAAGTAGTTTTGATTTGTTCGTTCATAACAAGCGCTACTGCCATATTGGCAAACATTGCTTGTCTATGACTACTAGTCCTATTTAATTTTCTGCCTTTAATCTTATGTCGCATTTTAATACCTTAAATTAATAGGGTTCTTCATATCTCTTAGCCATTTCTTCAAGATTCTCAGGTGGCCACCCTGAAACTTCCATGCCGAATTTCAAACCAAACCCTAGCAGTATCTCTTTTATTTCATTTAAAGATTTCCTACCAAAGTTTTGAGTTCTTAACATTTCGGCTTCAGTTCTTCTAACAAGATCACCAATATACACTATATTATCGTTTTTCAAGCAATTTGCCGATCTAACAGAAAGTTCTAACTCATCAACTTTTTTCAATAACACAGGGCTAAACGGTAACTCCTCTAGCTTATCTTGTTTGTCTTCAGTTTCTTCTTCAAATGTAATAAATAATTGCAATTGATCTTGTAAAATTCTTGCTGCTAATGCAATTGCCATTTCAGGAGAAATTGTACCATCAGTTTCAATAGTCATTATTAGCTTGTCATAATCTGTAACTTGGCCAACTCTAGTATTTTCGATTTTATAAGCTACTTTTTTAACAGGGCTAAATAAGGCATCAATAAGTATTACACCTATCGGCAGATCTTTTTCTCTTGCGCTAGCTGCTGGCATATAACCTTTACCACTTTCGCAAATCAACTCGAACTCTAAAGTTGCACCCTTAGCTAAAGTGCAGATAACATGGTTAGGAGTTAAAATTTCTACATCATTATTAGCTTCGATCATTCCAGCTGTAATATTGCAGGGCCCTACAGCTTTTAAACGTAATGTTTTCTTCTCAGCAGAATTCATTTTTATAGCAATTCCCTTCAAATTTAGGACCACATCTACTAAATCTTCTTTTACACCTGGAATAGCTGAAAACTCGTGAACCACTCCTGGAATTTTAATGGAAGTTATAGCTGCTCCTTGCAAAGAGGAAAGTAAAATTCTTCTTAATGCATTTCCTAGAGTTAAACCAAATCCGCGCTCTAGCGGTTCTGCGACTACCTGAGCAACGTTTGTTTCCACTGTAATGCAAGCAAGCTTTGAAGGCTTGATTAACGAATTCCAATTTTTATTCAAAGATGACATTTTAATTACCTATATAGTTCTTCTAGACTCTTCTTCTTTTAGGAGCTCTACACCCATTATGCGCTATAGGTGAAACATCTTTGATTGAAGTTACAATAAAGTCATTTTGGCACACTGCTCTCATAGCCGACTCTCTTTGTATTCCTGCACCACTAACTTCGATGGATAGAGTTTTTAAACCGTGCTCGATAGCAGCTTGTGCTGCCTTATCCACCGTAATTTGCGCAGCAAAAGGCGTCGCTTTCTTCGTACCTTTAAGACCTTGGGCACCAGCTGAAGAAGTGGATATACAATTACCTTGCACGTCAGTGAAAGTTACAATTGTATTATTAAAAGTAGCTTTAATATGAGCGATACCTAATGTAATATTTTTCTTCTTTTTCTTAACCTTACTGGTCGCTGTATTCATTGTATAATCTCTATCAATTATTTTGTAACTTTCTTTTTACCCGCAATAGCAACTGCTTTACCTTTACGGGTCCGAGCATTAGAGTGGGTATTTTGCCCACGAACAGGCAATTTTGCATTATGTCGCAAGCCTTGATAACATCTAATATCTCTTTTCTTTTTGATATTAAAAGCGACTTCTCTTCTTAGATCGCCTTCGACCTTATACGCTTTTTCGATAATACCACGTAGCTTTACTAACTCTTGGTCAGTTAAATCCTTCACTCTTTTATCTTCCGATATTTGAGTGTCTACGCAAATTTTTTGAGAGGCCGTAAGACCAACTCCGTATATATATGTTAAGGCAATCACCAATCTTTTGTTTGGTGGAATATTAACACCTGCAATCCTTGCCACAAGTAATCTCCAAAATTTATATAAATAATTCAGAACAGAATAATATAAAAATATTGAACAAAGTCAAATCCTTTTTAATAAATCTAATAGCAAACCTGCTATTTCGCCTTTATTTTTACTAGCATCGATAGTGAAAAAGCCAGTTTGGTTCTGATAATACTCAACTAAAGGGTAAGTTTCAGTTCTATAAATCTGAAGTCTTTCTTTAACTATATTTTCATTATCATCTGTTCTATGTGTAAAATGTAATGATCCACAATCATCACAAACATTCTCTACTTTTGGTTTGTCAAAATACAAATTATAATTTTTTTCACAAACCGAGCAGTTGAATCTTCCTAAAATTCTTTTTAAAACATCCTCATCTTTAATATCAAAGTATATGATTTTAAGAGGTTGCTTGATAATACTATCTAAAAACTTAGCTTGGTCTATGCTACGCGGATATCCGTCTAATATACATCCTTTTAAACATTCTTCAGTACCAAGAAATTTTTCCACCATATTATTCATTAGGTCTATTGGTATTAGCTTTCCCGAATTCATACACTCTTTTAGCGACTTTCCTATAGGCTCATCACTATCCACAATCTTTCGTAGCATATCGCCTGTAGATAAATAAGGTAAGTTCAACTTAAGAGCTAAGAGTTTCCCTTGAGTTCCTTTCCCTGAACCAGGAGGACCAATCAGAATTATTAACACTCGTCACTCATTTATCTTTTAATTTCATTTTTTTAATTAGACCTTCATAACGACTGCTAAATAAATGTGTTTGAATCTGAGTAAATGTATCAAGCACAACATTTACTACTATTAAAAAACTTGTTCCACCTAATGAAAAAGAAACCGCATATTTATTCATAAGCATCTCAGGCATTACGCATATCACACTCAAATATATACCACCTAACACTGTAAGTCTTGTTAATAAGAAATCAAAATATTCAGCAGTATTTTTTCCTGGTCTACGTCCCGGAATATAAGCTCCGTACTTTCTCAAATTATTAGATGTTTCTTCTGAATTAAATACTACAGCAGTATAAAAAAAGCTAAAAAACATTATCAAGCCTACATATAATATTATGTATAACGGCTTACCATGACCTAAATGATAAGTAAATTGACCCATTAACCCTGATTGATCATTGGAAAAACTAGTTATAGTTGCAGGAAATAGTAGGATTGAACTTGCAAATATAGGAGGGATGACCCCTGAAGTATTTAGTTTTAAAGGCATGTGGGTTGCTTCACCACCATAAATCTTATTACCCACTTGTCTTTTAGGATATTGGACTAATACTCTTCTTTGCGCTTTTTCAAAAAATATTATAATTGCGATCATTGCAATTACACCTAAGCAAATTGAAATTACCACAATTGGAGACAACCCACCTTTTCTTGATAATTCAAACATACTTATTATAGCACTGGGTACTCCTGAAACTATGCCCACGAATATAATTAAAGAAGAGCCATTACCAATACCTCTAGCTGTAATCTGTTCACCAAGCCACATTAAAAATATAGTACCTACAACTAAAGTTATAACTGTAGTTAATTTAAAAAACATTCCTGAAATTATAACTACAGGACCAATTGGAGTGATAGCGGCTTCCAAACTTATTGCTATCCCATAAGCTTGAAATGCTGCAAGTAGGACTGTTAAGTATCGCGATAATTGATTGATCTTTCTTCTACCAGTCTCACCTTCTTTTTTTAAATTTTCTAAAGGTTTATAAGCAATAGACATCAATTGAATAATGATAGAAGCAGTAATATATGGCATAATTGCAAGGGCAAAAATTGACATCCTGCCGAGTGATCCGCCTGACAGCATGTTAAACATGCCAAGTATTCCTGATTGATTTTGTTCAGCTATACTATTTAATGCGAGTGAATCTATTCCAGCAATTGGTATAAATGAACCAAATCTACAAACTATGAGAATCATAATAGTAAAAATAATCCTATTACCTAAATCTTTACTATTTTTTTTTGGAAAATTTGAGCTCATGAATTATAAAATTTGTCCACCGGCTTTTTCAATTAAAGCTCTGGCAGATTGTGAATAAGCATTAAGTTCAACAATAAGCTTTGTTTTTATTTCGCCTTTACCGGTAACTAACATCTTTATAGGCTTTGATGCGCTCTTTACCAATCCTGCACTCAATAGCTGCTGCTTATTGATAGGTTCAGAAGAATTAATCCTTTTCTCAATCACCAGTTTTTCAACATCAAATATATTTACAATTTGGTATTTAACTGTTGTAGGGCAATTGAAACCTCTTTTTGGAAGTCTTTTAATAATAGGCATTTGTCCACCTTCAAAACCTTTTATCGCAACACCTGATCTAGCTTTTTGCCCCTTAGTTCCTCTTCCACAAGTTTTACCCTTGCCGCTTCCTATCCCTCTTCCTACACGGAGTCGGTTTTTTTTAGCTCCAGGATTATTGGATAATGTGTTAAGTCTCATCGTTATAACCTTAATTAATATTTTCTACTTTAAGCAGATGCTTTACTTTTTCTATCATCCCTCTAGCAGATGGGGTATCTTTCAAAATTCTGCTCTTATGCATTTTGTTTAAACCAAGGCCTACTAGAGTCTGTCTTTGGTCATATTTTTTACCTATAGGACTGCCGATTTGTGTAACCTTAACTTGTGCACTATTATTTTCAACAACTTTTTTCTCAGTCGCCATAAAATCACTCTACAATTATTAATTAATTTATTTAGCTTTTGCAGGCCTAGTTGATAGATCAGTAATTTTCTTGCCTCTTCTTTCTGCAATAGTTTTAGGTGAGGAAAGCTTTAACAAAGCATCAAATGTTGCAGCTATCATTGCATAAATATTACTTGAACCTAAAGATTTAGCAACTATGTCATGTACTCCCAAAGAGTCCAAAATTGCTCTCATAGCACCACCAGCGATTACTCCGGTACCAGCTTTTGCTCTTCTTAAAATGACTTTAGCAGCGCCACTTTTTCCTGTAACATCATGATGTATTGTTCTTCCTTCATATAAAGGAATTTCTATCATTTCCTTTTTGGCTTCTTGACTCGCTTTTGCTCTTGCTTCAGCTACTTCTTTAGCTTTGCCATGCCCATAACCTACTCTACCTTCTTTATCTCCAGCAATAACGCATGTAGAAAAAGAAAATTTACGTCCACCCTTAACTACTTTAGTTACTCTGCTAACTCCTACTACAGTTTCACTTAAACCTTCAATGGGCTTTTTAGGATTTGCCATATTCTTTTCCAATTAAAATTCTAAACTTTTTCTTGAAGCATCTGCTAATGCTTTTATTACACCATGATATTTATAGCCGCTTTTATCAAAAACAACTTTTTTTATTCCAGCTTTTGTTGCTCTAGCACCAAGTAATTCACCTACTTTTGCAGCTTTTTCAACGTTGCAATTAGATTTTTTAATTGTTCTAATATCACTTTCTAGAGTAGAAGCTGAAACTATAGTCAAGCCTTTAGCGTCATCTATAATTTGCGCATAGATATGTTTTCCAGATTTAAAAACAGAAAGCCTTGCTCTGTCAGAATCTTTAGAAATTCTAGTTCTTACTCTGTCTTTTCTTATTTCAAATTGTCGTCTAGGAGTACGCATACTTAACTCTTTATTCCTTAATTTTTCTTGCCTTCTTTCCTTTGGACATATTGTCCCTTACGTTTTATCCCTTTGCCTTTATAAGGTTCAGGAGGTCTCTGTTTTACAATAACAGCTATAAACTGCCCTAACTTCTCTTTATCGACACTTTGCAATATGATCGAGTTTTGCTTAGGAGCCTCAACTTTTATAACTTGAGGAATTTGAATTTTAGTTCTATGGCTTTTACCAAGTGTTAAGTTAAGGTATTTTCCTTCAACAGCTGCTCTATAACCGACACCATTCACTTCTAATTCCTCAGTGAAACCTTCGTTAACCCCTTTTACCATACCGTTAATTATACTTCTCGCTGTACCCCACATTGATCTTGCTTCCTTGGTTTTGTTTAGAGGTACTACAGAAACTTTATTATCTTCGAAATTTATAGAAATATTACCAGCAAACGCTTTCTCAATATTTCCCTTAGGGCCTTTAACCTTTATATTTAGTCCTTCGATTTCTACTTTTACCCCTTCAGGTATAGTTACAGGTAACTTTCCAACGCGTGACATTATCTCTACCTTAAAATACTTTACAAATTATTTCGCCACCAACACCAAGTTGATGAGCTTTCCTATCTGATAAAACTCCTTGAGGAGTTGATAAAATATAGATTCCCATATTATTATAATAGCCTTTTAAAGCTGCAATCGAAGAATATATTCTTTTACTTGATTTCGATACTTTTTGAATACTACAAATAGCTGGGCTACCTTTCTGAGAATATTTTAGTTCAACTTCTATCTGGCTGATATTTTTATTAGTCAGTATATTATATTGCGTAATAAAACCTTCTTCTTTTAGCACTTCTAAAATAGCACATTTCAACTTAGAATGTGGCAAAACTATATTTATTAGCTTACTCTTTTGACCATTTCTAATTCTAGTTAGCATGTCTGCTACTGTATCTGACATTGACATAATATTTGTGTCCTATTATTTGTTACCAACTCGCCTTAATTATGCCCGGTAATTGCCCTTTTCCCGCAAGCTCTCTGGCCTTATTACGGCATAAACCAAACTTTCTTATATACCCTCTAGATCTTCCGGTTAATTCACATCTATTTCTAATTCTGGTTTTAGCAGAATTTCTTGGTAACTGAGCAAGTACCATTACAAGAGCAAACTTTTCCTCTAAAGGTAAGGTTTTATCATAAATCTTGGCTTTTAGTTGCGCTCTTTTATTACTGAGGCTTTTAACCAATCTTTTTCTTCTATTATTTTTTTCTATCGAACTAACTTTAGCCATTTTTACTCAAAATTTAATTATAAAAAGGTAAATTAAAACCTGTAAGCAATGCTTTCGCTTCAGCATTCGTTTTCGCTGTAGTAACAAAAGTAATATCCATTCCGCGTAAGACATCAACTTTATCATAATTGATCTCAGGAAAAACGATCTGCTCTTTAATACCAAAGCTAAAATTGCCTCTTCCGTCAAAACTATTAGCGTTTAGACCCCTAAATTCTTTAATACGAGGCAGGGCTACAAATACTAATCTCTCTAGAAAATCATACATTCTTTCTTTCCGCATAGTCACTTTACAGCCAAGTTTCATCCCTTCCCTAAGTTTAAAAGTAGCTATAGATTTCTTTGCCACAGTCACTAAGGGTTTTTGACCAGTAATAGCTGTTAGATCACTAACCGCATTATTGATAACTTTAGAATCAGCAACAACCTCACCGACTCCCATATTTATAACTATCTTTACAAGCTTAGGCATTTCTTGCTTATTTTTGTAACTAAATTCTTTTTGAAGATTTTCAATAACTACTTGCTTATATAACTCTTTAAATCTCATTATTTACCTTCCGCGGTTATAATTTCACCGGATTTTCTTGCTACCCTTACTTTTGACCCATCTTCTAAGATTTTAAAACCAACTCTAGTGCTTCCACCACTTTTAGGATCGATAAGAGAAATGTTTGATATATGTATTGGTAATTCTTTTTGAATTATACCACCTTCACTATTTTGCGAAGGTTTAGTATGTTTCTTTACTAAATTTATCCCAGATACTATCGCTTTATTTTCTTTAGGAAAAACTGATAAAATTTTACCTTTTTTTCCTTTGTTTTTACCGGTGATAACTATTACTTCGTCACCTTTTTTTACTTTTAATTTTATCATTTTACAAAACCTCTTCAGCAAGCGATATAACTTTTGCAAATTTTTTCGCCCTTAACTCTCTTGTTACCGGTCCAAATACTCTGGTTCCGATTGGCTCATCCTGTTTATTAAGTAAAACTACAGAATTCACATCAAATTTGATTGTGCTTCCATCCATTCTACTAACACCATATTTTGTTCTAACAATTAAAGCTCTATGAACTTCACCTTTTTTAACTTTACCATTGGGTATAGCTTCCTTGATAGATACTACAATAACGTCACCTAGACCCGCTATCATATGATGCGATCCGCCAAGAACTTTAATGCACATGACTTTTTTAGCACCAGAGTTATCTGCAACATCTAAAGTGCTTTGCATCTGAATCATAAATTACTTCCACTTATAGAGATTAATAACGCAATAAAATACACAAAATCTGAAAAAAGTCAAAACTAATCCTTTAACACTATCCAACTTTTTGTCTTGGAGATAGGACGGCTTTCTTCAATTCTAACTATATCACCTTCATTACAACTATTTTCAGGATCATGAGCCGCATATTTTTTAGAAACTTTAACGATTTTTCCGTACATAGGATGCCTAAACCTACGCTCAACTTTAACTGTAACAGTCTGAGCAGCTTTAGAACTAACAACAACACCTTGTAATATTCTTTTTGGCATTTTATTTATCTCCCAATCTTCTTTTAGTTAATTCAGTTTGAAGGCGAGCAACTCCTTTCCTTACCCGAAGAAATCTACTAGTGTTTTTCAATTCACCTAATGTTTTTTGAAATCTTAAATTAAAGAGTTCTTTCTTTAATTGAATTAGCTTTTCATTGAGTTTCTCAACAGTCTGCCCATTGATTTCTTTCATTAATAATTCTGACTTATTCATAACGCCTTACTATCTTTGTTCTTACAGGTAATTTTGCACTAGCGAGTTCCAAAGCTCTAATCGCTACTTCTTCATCAACTCCTTCAACTTCGAACATTATGCGTCCCGGAGCAACCCTCACGGCAAAAAACTCAGGATTACCCTTACCTTTACCCATTCTCACTTCTGCAGGCTTTTTAGATACTGGTAAGTCTGGAAAAATCTTTATCCATAATCTTCCTTGTCTTTTCATTTGTCTTACAGCAGCACGCCTTGCAGCTTCAATCTGCCTTGCAGTAACTCTTAAACCATCTAATGATTTTAAACCAAATGAACCGAAGGCCAGCATTGTTCCAGCTTTTGCTTTCGCTGGTACTCTACCTTTATGAGCTTTTCTAAATTTTTGTTTTTTTGGAGCTAACATTATCTATCTTTCCAAATTAATTATACTTTTTTCTACTTTCGTTATAGTCACCTTTGTAAACCCAGACCTTAATTCCTATCACGCCATAAGTTGTGATAGCTTCAGCAGTCCCGTAGTCTATATCAGCTCTAAGAGTGTGTAGCGGCACTCTGCCTTCTCTATACCATTCAGTTCTAGCTATTTCAGCACCACCAAGTCTCCCTGAGCAGCTAACCTTAATACCAAGCCCACCTTGTTTTAGACAGTCTTGAATAGCTTTTTTCATTGCTTTCCTAAAAGACCCTCTTTTCTCTAATTGTAGCGCAATAGTTTGAGCAATAATTATCGAATCTAAATTTGGCTTTTTGACTTCATGTATATTAATGTAAACTTTATACTGTGAGCTTTCAGTTTGTCCTAAAATTTTATGAACATCACCTTTTAGCTTCTTAATGTCACTTCCATCCTTGCTGATGATTACACCAGGTTTCTTCGCATGTATGTTAATTATTAATTTATTTGAAGAACGTTCAATTAAAACTTTGCTAACTTGCGCTTGAACATAATTTTTCTCAATTAATTTTCTAATCTTCAAATCTTGCAATAGAAGATCTTTATATGTCTTCTTCGCATATAAAATAGAATCCCATATTTTAATTAATGTAGGACCTACTCTAAAACCATGAGGATTAACTTTCTGACCCATTCTTAAACTCCCTTTCCTTGAGTGACGGTAATATAAAGATTGCTAAAAAACTTATTTATTTTAGCAGCTCTTCCGCGTGCTCTTGGCATTATTCTTTTCATTACCAATGATTTACCGACAGTAGCTGAAGTAATATATAAGTCGTCAATATCTAAGCCTAAATTATTTTCTGCATTAGCAATAGCAGATTGAAGACATTTTCTTACATCTATAGCTATTCTTCTCGGAGAAAACTTAAGTTGGACTAGTGCTTCAGACGCTTTCATATTACGAATTGACGCAGCAACCAAATTTAATTTCCTCGGACTAACTCTGAGAGACTTAGTCACAGCTTTAGCATTAGATAGCTGTAGGTCTGTTGTTTCCTTAACTTGAGTCATAAAATTACTTTCTTTTAACTTTTTTATCTGCCCCATGACCATTGAAGGTTCTTGTAGGAGAGAATTCACCTAACTTTCTACCAACCATTTCTTCAGTGACATTAACCGGTATAAATTTATTACCATTATGTACTGCAAATGTTTGCCCCACGAAATCAGGGATAATAGTCGATCTTCTCGACCAAGTTTTTATCATTTCTGTTTTGTTGGATTCTCTAATCTTTTCTACTTTCTTGATTAAATATCCATCTACAAAAGGTCCTTTCCAAACTGAACGCGCCATAATTTTAACCTTAAACTATTTTCTTCTCTTTAATATACTTTTTGTAGTTCTCTTATTCTTACGAGTTTTCTTACCCTTAGTTGGCTTACCCCATGGAGTAACCGGATGTCTACCACCCGAAGTTTTACCTTCACCACCACCATGTGGGTGATCTACCGGGTTCATAGCAACACCTCTAACTACAGGTCTTCTACCAAGCCACCTTGATCTACCAGCCTTACCTAGATTAATATTCTTCTGATCAGGATTAGATAACACTCCAATAGTAGCTTTACATTCCAAAGGCACTACTCTTAATTCCCCCGAAGGCAACTTAATCTGAGCATACCCAGCATCTTTACCAGCTAAATTAACAGAATTACCTGCTGACCTTGCAATTTGCCCACCTTTACCAGGCTTCATTTCAACATTATGAACGGTAGTTCCTACTGGAATATTTTTTAGTGACAGGCAATTTCCTACTTTTATATCAGCTTTGTCACTTGAAATTATTTTATCTCCAGCATTTAATTTTTGGGGAGCTAGTATATAAGCTGTCTCTCCATCATCATATTTTACAAGCGCAATAAAAGTAGTTCTATTAGGATCATATTCAATTCTTTCTACTACAGCAGAAATATCAGTTTTATCTCTTTTAAAGTCAATCAGACGATACAGTTTTTTATGCCCACCACCTTTATGCCACGAAGTAGTTCTACCTTGATTATTTCTTCCTCCAGTTTTAGTAAGACCTTTAGTTAAAGTCTTTACAGGTCTACCTTTCCACAAGTCTTTTCTATCTACTTGAACAAGCTCTCTTAGAGATGGTGTTATAGGATTAAACTTTTTTAAAGCCATTTACTTAATTCCCCCGCTCAAATCGATTGTATGATTTTCCTCTAACGTAACAATTGCTTTTTTTACATCAGATTGACGACCGATACGTCCTTTAAACCTTTTAACTTTACCTTTAATATTTAGCATATTTACTTTTTTAACTTTAACGCTAAATATGCTCTCAATAGCTAATTTAACCGCGCCTTTATCAGCACTATCTAAAACCTCGAAAGTATATTTGTTTTGCTCACTAAGTATAGTAGTTTTTTCAGTTATTATCGGCTTTCTAATTAAATCGTAATGTTTATAATCTTTCATTTCAGCCTCTCTTCTAAAATACTTACAGCATCAGTAGAAAGTAAAACACAGTCGTGTCTGATAATGTCGTATACATTTGCTCCAATCTGAGGCACAGCCACAGTATGAGGAATATTTTTTACAGCTAGAGAAAAATTATTATCAAGCTCTTCTCCGCCTACAAAGAAAAAACTTTTACCGGTAAATTTCTTTAATATATCAACTAACAATGAAGTCTTGGCTTGTTTAAGCTCAAGTGAATCCACAATCAACAACTTTCCCTCTAATAACTTAGAAGATAAAGCATGCTTTAAACCAAGTTTCCTAATTTTCTTAGGCAATTTAGTTTCATGGCTTCTTGTTACAGGACCGTGCGATACACCACCACCTCTCATTTGAGCAGAACGCAAAGAACCTTGCCTTGCATTACCTGTACCTTTTTGTTTGAAAGGCTTTTTTGTTGTACCTGAGACCTCAGAAACCGTCTTAGTTTGATGAGTTCCAGCACGAGCTTTAGCCCTCTGCCAATCAACCACTAGCTTGATAATATCAACTCTAGGCTCAAGAGCAAAAACCTCAGGGCTTAGAGTAATCTCGCTGACAGCCTTATTTTCTAAATTTAATATTTTAGCTTTCATATTTTTTTAACCTTGACTCAAGCTGACTGATTTATAGTTTTCTTAATGGCATCTTTTATATAAACGTAAGAACCTTTTGAACCGGGTACATTGCCGCTTACCATAATAACACCTTGCTGCTTATCAACTTCTATAACTTTTAAGTTTTGGATGGTTACCTGAGTACAACCCATATGCCCAGCCATTTTTTTGTTCTTAAAAACTTTACCAGGATCCTGCCTTCCACCAGTAGAACCATGTGAACGATGCGATACAGAAACACCGTGAGAAGCTTCAAGCCCTCTAAAATTATGTCTTTTCATTCCACCGGCAAACCCTTTGCCGATTGTGACACCTGTCACGTCAACAAACTGCCCAATATCAAAATGATCTACTTCTAAAGTAGTACCTACATCAACAAAACTTTCTTCTGAAACTCTAAACTCTTTTAGTTTAGCTTTAGGCTCAATTTTTGCTAATGCAAAAATTTGCTTAAGTGACTTGGAAACTTTAGATGGTTTTTTATTTTTAATACCAACTACCAAAGCATTATATCCATCTTTCTCAAGTGTTTTTTTACCGACTACTTGACAATCTTCAACTCTTAAAAAGGTTAAAGTATATCTTTCACCTTTATCATTAAACATTGAAGTCATTCCAATCTTTTCTGCTACTAAACCAGTTCTCATCTTAAGCACTCACTAATTCAATTTCAACATCGACACCCGCAGGCAATTCCACTTTATTGAGAGATTCAACAGTTTGCGGCGTAGGAGATTTTATAGTGATAAGCCTTTTTTGAGTTCTAATCTCAAATTGCTCACGTGATTTCTTGTTTACGTGCGGCGATCTATTAACTGTAAATCTTTCAATGGTTCTTGGAAGAGGAATCGGACCACAAACTTCATCACCGATTGTTTTCACTGCCATAACAATTGATTTAGCAGCTTGTTCCAGAGAACGATGATCAAAGCTTTTGAGTCGAATTTTGATTTTTTGATTATTCATTATTAACCTTATATATATAAACAGCTAAACTCTTATCTCATTACTCGCAAGAGTTATCTATGAGCTAGTAGCTCTTTAAAGAGCTACTAGCTCAGGTGATTAAATAGTCTTACTTAATAATTTTTGATACAACACCAGCACCGACAGTTCTACCACCTTCACGTATAGCAAAACGCAGACCTTCATCCATAGCCACAGGAGCGATAAGCTTGATTGATAATTTAGCATTATCACCAGGCATTACCATTTCTTTTTCTTCAAGCAACTGAACTTCACCTGTTACGTCAGTGGTTCTAAAGTAAAATTGTGGACGATAATTATTAATAAATGGAGTATGTCTTCCACCTTCTTTAGTTGATAGCACATAAACTTCAGCTTCAAATTCAGTATGTGGAGTTATACTACCTGGCTTTGCAAGAACTTGCCCTCTTTCCACATCTTCTCTTTTGGTACCACGAAGTAATACACCAACGTTATCACCAGCTTGACCACTATCTAGCAGTTTCTTAAACATCTCAACACCGGTAACAATAGTTTTTTGAGTGTCTTTAAGACCGATTATCTCAACTTCCTCACCAATTTTTATAACACCTCTTTCGATTCTACCAGTAACTACAGTACCTCTTCCTGCGATAGAGAAGACACTTTCAACCGGCATAATGAATGGACGATCTACTTCGCGCTCTGGCTGAGGAATATAACTATCTACAGCTTCCATTAATTTTTTAACAGCTTCTTCACCTTCTGGATCTCCATTTAAGGCTTTTAAAGCCGAACCTCTGATAATAGGTATCTCATCTCCAGGGAATTGATATAGCGATAGTAAGTCTCTAACTTCCATTTCAACTAAGTCAAGAAGTTCAGGATCATCAACCATATCACATTTATTTAGGAACACTACCATAGAAGGTACACCCACTTGGCGCGCTAAAACAATGTGCTCTCTAGTTTGAGGCATAGGACCATCAGCTGCAGATACCACAAGTATAGCACCATCCATTTGAGCAGCACCGGTGATCATGTTTTTTACATAATCGGCATGTCCAGGACAATCAACGTGCGCATAGTGTCTGTTTTTGGTTTTATATTCAACGTGCGCTGTAGATATAGTAATACCCCTTGCTCTTTCTTCTGGAGCCGCATCGATTTGATCATAAGCAGTAGCCGTAGCCCCACCTTCTTTCGACAACACCAAGGTTATCGCCGCTGTTAACGAAGTTTTACCATGATCAACGTGACCAATGGTACCAATGTTACAGTGTGGTAACGATCTATCAAATTTTTCTTTTGCCATATGCTTGCTCCATGAAATTTATGGTTATACTAAAATTTATTCAACAAATAAAAATACTTAAAAGCCTCTAAGCTTTACTAATTCTTTTACATTTGGAGCGGGTGGTGGGAATCGAACCCACGTGGCCAGCTTGGAAGGCTGGAGCTCTACCATTGAGCTACACCCGCGCGCCTTATCTAATAAGCCTCAAATGGTGGAGGGAGAAGGATTCGAACCTTCGTACCCGAAGGAACAGATTTACAGTCTGCCGCCTTTAACCACTCGGCCACCCCTCCGGAAAACCGCTGAGTCATAAATAGACTATTTCATTACAAAGTGCAATATAAATATACGCTATTAATCATAATTTCTAAAGCCATTAAAGCTTTAAAAAACTTATCTCAAATGTTTGGTTGTAAGTTTTTATAATAAATAGTAATTTGTGTCAAGAATAAATTACGCAAGGCTTATAAACATGAATAATAAAAGTAATTTAAAACCTCTAAATGCACCCTACTATATGTACGGTAGGCACCCGGTACTTGCTGCTTTGCAAAATCCTGAAAGACGTATTGAAAAAATATTTTGTACCCATGAATTTTCTAAAGCAAATCAAACACTCTTAAAGAAAAGAGATATTGAAATCGTTGAAGCGGCTCATTTAACTAAAATTTTAGGTCCAGGTCAAAATCACCAAGGTGTAGCTGCAATGGTTCATAGTATCTTTTTAACTAATATTCATGAAGTTGACCTCTCTAACTCTAACTGTAAGCTGGTTATTTTAGATCAAATTTCCGATCCTCAAAATATCGGCTCTATCATTCGAAATGCAGCAGCATTCGGTATTACGGCAATAATACTACCTCAAGATAATTCTCCGCAAGAAACAGCAACTATTGCTAAAATTGCCAGCGGAACACTTGAGCAAGTGAAAATTGTGAAAGTTACAAATTTGAAATCAACAATGGAATTACTCAAGAAAGAAGGCTTTTGGATCATAGGCTTTGATGGTGAAGCCGATGAAGTTTTAAGTACGAAGCTTTTAAAAGGCAAGGTGGTAATATCACTTGGAGCTGAAGATAAAGGCCTTAGACGCTTAACCAAAGAGACTTGCGATCATCTAGTTAAAATTCCGATGAGCAAGACGGTTGAGAGTTTAAATGTCTCAAGCGCTGCTTCAATAGCTTTTTACTTGTCTTTTGTTAGTTAAACATCAGATTTAATTGATTGACATCTTGAAAGCATATTAATATATTTTTTATAAAGCTCCTAAATAATTGAGGATAATTACATCTATTTATAAAGTTAAAAACCCTAAATTGCTTTTTTGGTCAGGAATTATCGGTAATGTTCTTGATCATTACGATTCTGCCCTTTACGCATTTCTTGCTCCTTTTCTTGCTCCTATTTTTTTTCCTGACACTGATCCAGTAGTTGCTTTAATCATGATTTACGGCTTAAAGTCTACATCAATGATTACACGCCCCTTAGGTGCAATGTTTTTTGGTAAGCTAGCTGTGAAATACCAAATAAAAAATATATTAGCACTTACCTTATCAGGAGTTGCTATATGTACTTTCTTAATAGGCATTATCCCAACTTATGCTGATATTGGTGTCTTAGCACCTATTATTTTAACATTTATAAGATCTCTTCAAGGTTTTTTTGCTGCCGGTGAACATAGTATTGCAGCATTTTTTATTATTCAGTTGAATAAGAACGAAAATAAACAAGGTAGGTCAAGCAGCTATTATTTGTGCTCAACAATGGCAGGTAGCCTGCTTGCTAGCCTTGCTGCAACTATCATAAGCTTTAGTTCAAACCCATTATTTTACTGGCGCTTTGCCTTTATGCTAGGTTTACTAACAGCAATAGTAGGAGTTTTAATTAGAATAATTGCTATGCCTTCAGGCGATTTAAAGTTGTCCTCAAACCCAATCCTTGAAAAAAGCCTTAATCTAATAGGCAATAACAAATATAAGCTTTTCAAAATAATTATAATTTGCAGCTTTAGTTTTTTAACCTACTCATTGCCTTTTATTTTCTTGAATAATTTTATTCCGCTCGTTTCCAACGTTAAAACCAGCGCTCTTCTGGCACATAACACAGTGCTAATGGCAGTGAATCTTCTTTTATTACCGGTTTTCGGGGCTGTTATTGACCGTTTTGATCACGCTAGGTGGATGGCTACCCTTGCTTTCTTACTGGCAATTACTATAATACCGATTTTTTATTTGCTACCGCATTTAAGCATCATGCAGATATCAATAGCTAAATTATGGATTGTGGTCCTTGGTGTCGCTTTTGTAACCCCTCTTTACGCGTTATTATTTAAAATGATTAAAGGTGAGGAGAAATATTTAGTGACCGGACTTGGATATTCAATAGGTACTGATATATTAGGGCGTAATCTTCCGGTTATTTGTTTTGCACTCTGGCACTCGACAAGCAAGCTTTGGGCACCGGCGCTATATATAGCCTTCGTATCTTTGATCACATTTGTAGTTTTGCTTAAAACTGACCGAAAGCAACTTTTAATAAACTAATTAGTTTTCTAATAATCTTTTCGCCAGTTCAAGCCAATCGAGTTAGAACCGGCTTCACCTACCGAGCTTTCTACAGATAAATTATTTCTAATTTCCACTTCTACTTTAGTTTTACCACTCCCGGCTTGCGTTCCTTTTTCAATTTCTAGATATACTTTATCAGTTAGATATTTTCCAACTCCAAGAGCAGCGTCTTTGGGATCACTACTGTTATTTTTAATTTTGATATCATCGACTTTTAATATCCCTCTTGCTTTATTTAGAATATTTAAACTCCCGTTACCGCGACCCGATAACCTCCTTAGACTATCAGTTAGCTGCAAAGCTTGGAAAGGACTGATTTGAGTGGTTTGTTTTCCAAATAAAAGAGTGGACAAAGCTTCTTCCTGAGGCATTGAGGGTGTGGATTCGATTGAGAGATTCGGCTTAAGCACCGGTCCTGATAATATAATCCTTATTTCCGTATCATCCTGAATAGTGCTGCCAACTATATCTAAGTAAGGCGCCGGAGGGATTGAATCCTCAAAATTTAGTATCCCCCTTTTAAAGGTAAATTGCTTACCAAATTCCTGATATCTGCCACGAGTTATTTCAAGCTTACCCCTAATTACCGGATTTTCGATAAAACCTTTACAAGTCAATTTCCCTTCAAGCTCCGCATCAAGCCCCCAACCTCTTACAAATATTTTACGTTTAGCATTCAGAGAAATATCAGTATCAATTGCATACTCATCGAATAAGCTTCCTGAAGTCGCTTCCTCCTCTGACTCTTGCGCGTAAACCGTACTAACTATATTGATCTCTGGGATATCTTTTGCAAAACGCTCAGGGAGCTGGATTTCCAAAAGCGATGGCTCTATGTTACCTTTTACAGACGCACATGAGCTATTACCCTCAATCTTAAGGTTGGCATTTATGGTTGCTTGGGCATTAGGATGATTTAGAAAGTAAAAATCATTAGCAATTAAAGATGCCTCATAAGGGATGTTTTTCTTATTCAAATCCCATTTACCATTCCCACTAATAGTGCCGCCGTCACCATCATCTGCTTTGAATTCCTTGATAACTATGTTTTTGCCGACAGCGCTGATATGAGAATTAATATTCTTAATTTTTACACCTAGAGACGCATGTTCATATTTACCGTCTTTTATGAAACTATCTCCTTTCACTACTAGGCTATTTATGGTACCTGCCACAGACAGTTTCGCACTTAAAATACCCTTAACACGGTGGATAGGTGGAAGAAAAAGAGCAGTAATAGGATCAACTTTTAAATTAAGATTTAAGTTACCTTTAATGCTTTCATCCTTTTTAAATTCCAATTTATAAGGCTTTATAGATAATTCCACAGGTAACGATGCTTTAAAATCACTATATTTTTCCTTAGCGCTTTTTATCGCAGAATTTATCTCAAGCAAATTTTCTTTGTAGGTTGAATTTATAGTAAATTCAGTATTGTCGTTTCCAATCAAATGTATATTTGAAATTGTGAAATGTGTATTTATTATAGGGTTTAAATAATCGCCAGATAATTGCACTTCGCCATTTAATTTTGAGCTTGCAAACTCTTTAGGTAGACTTAAATCTCCGCTTGCAAGCAGCAATTGTTTAAATGATATTGTGGAAGTTATATTTTTATCATTAAATATTCCGTGTGCATTGACTATGCCCCCATCGATACTGACACCAGGTATATTATATTTCAACAATTTATTGTCATAATCAACTGTTGCCTGGCCCACTCCTTTGATCTTATGATCACCGAACTTTGCGCTAGTTTTACTTAAATTCAAAGCAAAAGATTTAAAGTCTTCAGTTATGAAGTCTCCACTCATTTCAAAATCCAATTCTTTGGATAGTTTACCGCTACCATTAATAACAAAATTTAAAGCTTCATCTTTTCTTACGCAGTCAAATAAAATGGTTTTAAAAATTTCTTGCGCTTTATGAGTAATTTTTTCAAATCTAACTTTAGCCGATGCAAGCCTCGTCTGCCACAGATCCTTTATGAATATCTTGGCATTAAGCAGTGAGGTATGAAACTCATTGATCATTAGATCATCTGATTCTATATTAACATCAATTGCTTGAGCATTGTCTATTAAAGAGAAATTAAGTAAAGCTCTAGCTTCCCCATTAATATCAAGTTCTGCAATTTCAAAGATACTATTTAAATCTTTACTAAATAACTCAACATTTCCGTGCAGGCCCTTTTGTTTTAAATTATAACTAATATTTGATGCCACCTTATTTTCTTTATATAAAAACTCGAGCTGATCAATTTTAATAAGATCGTTCTCTATACGGAAATTACTATTGAATTTAAGATCATTATCCTGACTTAAAATATTAAAGTACCCTATCTTGTGCTCTGAGTCATATTGTAATTTATGATTTAACTCGGAGACTTGAAAACTATTGTCACGGACTTTAAGATTTTCAATTTCTAATTTTCCGTCAACAATTAAATTCTTTAGCGTACCGCGAATTGTCAATTCATCTTTTGCGTAACCTTTTAAATCTGGATTGATATTCCCAAGATCAACACATTCCAAATTATATTTGCCGGCAATTTCGTTGTTTGCAAAGTTGATTTTTATAAAACCGGAGGTGCTTAATGTATCAGTGTTGACTTCGGCGTGTTCGATATCCAAGATCTTATCATTAATTTCATAAGAACCGATACCTGTGATCTTTATATCTTTTAAGGAAGAGCTTAAGTCCTCTAAGACATGCGAGTTGAAATTGAATGATAATTTTTGCGCTTGGTCATATGTCAGATTACCTTTAAATGATATCTCAAGATCTTTGTCTAAATTTGTCAAAAGCGGGTCTAGTATTATGAGAGGAAGGCGAATGTCTTTTAGTGATACTCCAAATTTAAGACCTTCGGTATTACCCTCTTCTTCCTTAATGTCGAATTTGAGGATATGTGAAATTATAATCTTTGTTGCTTTAAGCTTTGAAATAGAGATTTCGCGGTGAAATAAGCTCAAAGGCTGAACTCCAATTTCAATATTTTCAACTTCCAACCAGTTACCTTCTTTGCCCGCTATTGCTATGTGATCAGCCTTGATATTACAGGGTAAGCTAACTCTAAAATTTGTTATTTTAATCTTATGACCGATATTTTGCGCTACCGTCTTTTCAACAAAATTTGTTACAAAGCTTCGCCCTTTGTCAGTATTAATCAAGATGATGACTGTTCTTGTTACAATTAGAGCAAATAAACAGAGTAACATAAGATGGTGAGCTAATTTTCTCATCAGAATGCCTGCCCGATACTAAAATATAATTGAAAAGTTTTATCAATCCCACGGCGTTTTTTACTTACTGGAAAAGCTATATCAAGTCTTAAAGGTGCGAAATCCGTATAGTATCTTACTCCAAAACCTGCTCCCCACATTAATTTTTTGCCAAATTTCATAAGTTTTGAGTCTTCAACGTTACCTCCATCACTAAATAAGACTAGCCCGACGTTTTTGCTAACCTTGAATCTAACTTCCACTGCAGTTTCAACGTATGATCTTCCACCTATCGGTTCATTTTTTGCATTTAAAGGCCCTATTAATTGGTAGCCGTATCCTCTAACTGAGCCTGCACCTCCTGAATAAAATCTTTCAGTTGCTGCAATATTATTAGTATCTGCTCCTGAAATCACTCCGGTTTCAGCTTTAATGGCTAGTACAGGCTCTAGTTTAGAATCAGCTTTAAAATATGTTCTGCCTGAAACTACATTTTTTGTAAACTTTTGATTACGATTGATAGTATTGAAAAAAGGGCTGATCTCTAAATTCACAAAAACTCCTTTTGTAGGGTTCAATAAATTATCCCGCGAATCGTAGCCGCCATATATCGGTAAAGATAAAAGACCGAAATTTTGTATTTTGTCACTATTATCCTCAATTCTATTTAAGCTATATTTTACCCCTGCTCCGCCCTTGATTTTTTTTGTAAAGTCTCGCTCTAGAAGAACAGAAAGCGAAGCGCCTTTATCATTGTAAGCAAGACTTTCTTCTTTGCTTATAATGTTATTTATCTTTAAAGTTTGTGCATCATGTAAAAAACAAGGTTTTTGAAATCCTGTATCAAGAGTCTGCTCTTTTTTAGTAGCAGTTAATGTGGTGGTTAGTTTTTCACCTTCAGAAAAAACATTTCTATTTTCCCAGCCAAGTGTTACCCCTGCCCCAAGGTCAGTGCTGTAATTCACTCCAGCTTTTACACTTTTATGTTTACGCTCTTTGACTTTATAGCGTAAATCTATTGCTCCGTCTTTATCTGTTTCAGTCGGAATTATAGGTTCGACTAATGTAAAAAGCCCACTTTGTTGCAGTAGGTGACTTGATTCTTTAACATTAGAGATTTTAAAGCCTTCTCCATCTTTAATAGGTACTAGTTTACGCGCGTAACGCCCTTTAACGGTTTTAAGACCTTCAAATTCTATATTTTTGATATGAGCTATAGGACCTGTCACAATATTATAATCGACATCAACCGTATGGCTTTTATGATTTACTATTGCGCCATGTGCTACTTCAACTTTAAGTAATGAGTTGTTGCTTTCTATATATTCTTGCAGCTTTGATTCTTCTGCTAATATAGTTTTTGCTGTTGCTCTATGTCCTGAAGTTAATTTATACCAATCTCTACTTGGCATATTTAGTGCTTGACTAGCCACCTGAGATTGCTCAGACACTATAACATTTACAGAACCTATCGTGTATAAAATGTTTGGGATTACTTTAAAGACTATAGTATCATCTTTGAACTTTTCGTCTTCTCGGATTTCCACTTCCCCTTGATAATAACCTAAAGATTTCAGCAAATTCTCTAAATATTGTTTTCCTTCGGCTTCAAGATACAACTTTCTACGTGATACAATTTTTAATTTGGCTTTTTCCTCTAAAATATTCTTATGTTCACTTAGTGCTGCTTTAAGCTTTTTGTCATCAGTATCAACTTCAATAACCATTTTTATTCCATCTAATTTGGCTGCAATTGTTACAGGCAAATTCAATGAAAAAGTAAACAATAATAGAAAAAATATTCTTAACATCTGTAAAATAGCTTTTTATAACAGGTTTTTTAAAATCACAAAATTCCGTCTACTTATATTAAATCTTTTGAGAGAAAATCAGCAAAACATAATACAAAAGCAACTAATAATAAAATTATTCTGGTAAAGTGCAATTAATCGTATCTTTTTGTTTATTTTATTCTGTAAGGTACTACATAATTACTTAATTAAGATCTGAAACAATTTTATAGAAGCATGTTCAAATTAACTGATATAATTGAAAAATTAAAGCTATTTAAAAAAAGTGCAAGTCCGGTAACACAAAATAGTGCTGCGAGTTCAAGTGTCGCGGATATCGTACCGGCACAAGCAACTAGCAATCCCATAAAAATTTCCAGAAATTGGTATGAGGAAAGGTTTGACAAAATAACTGTTCAACGCAACATCTTGTTTGTGTTACTACTTATATTATTAATTCTATCCATCATCTCTATTATAGTGGTAGCTGTAATTGTAAATTCAAGACAATTTGATCCCTTTGTTATTCAGATAGATGAAAGCACAGGTATGGCCAAAATCGTAAATCCTATTTCTTCCGAGATACTAGACGGTAATGAAGCGTTAGCGCGGTACTTTATAAAAAGATATGTTATAGCAAGGGAAACTTATAACCCTGTAGACTTTGACACTGAAGCAAGAAAGGTTATCAGGCTTCTTTCAACCAGCTCAATATTTTGGAATTATCTTGGGTATATAAAGAACAAGGAAATTGACCCTACTATTATGTACGGGCAAAAGAATACCACCTTTTTAATCGTTAAATCATGGACCAAACTTGATTCCAAAAGATATATGCTACGATTTTCTATCAACGAAACAGCCGGTGACAAAAGAGTTTTTAATAAGCTTGCAGTTGTAGATTTTGAATATATACCGATGGAGCTTACAGAAGCTGAACGTGATATCAACCCTATTGGGTTTCAAGTTAAAAATTATAGGGTCGATGATGATAACAGCTAGATTATTTTTATTATTGGCAATTTTCGTTGCAAGCTTTTCGGCTAAAGCTTCGATGAATATGCAGTCATTAACCACGGACAATAGAATTAAAACCTATATTTATAGTCCTAATGAAGTTTATCTACTTGTATTACATTATGGTTTTCAGTCTAATATAGAGTTCGCGAAAGGCGAGGAAATTAAAACTATAACATTAGGCGATACATTTGCCTGGAAAATTACCCCCTTAGAAAATCGCTTATTTGTCAGGGCTTTAGAGAAAAATATCAGAACAAATATGACTGTTATAACCAATAAAAGAACATATGAGTTTGATATCGTAGCTAAAGAACTTGAAGAAGGTGAGGAAAAAGACTTGGTATATGTAATTAGGTTTTTTTACCCCGAAAATAAAAGACGAGTGATTAGAAAAACTGTCGGGCAATATGATTGAAGTATAAATTATGGAACAACAAAATAATCCTGAAAACAATGCTCCTTCAGATAATTCAGCCTTGCCTGAAGTACAGCAAGAATTATCTAAGGTTGCTGCAAGCCCTAAGCAAAGTATTCTGATATTAATTGGAATTTGTATTGTCTTTGGATATTTATTCTTTGTATTTTTTCTTAACGGCAAAAGTGCGGACAAAGAGGTGAAACAGGCGCCTACCGATGTTACCAAACCTGCTGAAACTGCTGTAAGCGATATTCCTACGATTCCACAATTACCGGAACCACCCAAATTAGTTGAGCCATCTTCACCACCTCCCCCTATTGATGGTATTATTGCCCCTGAGGTATTGCCAAACCCTCCGTTACCGGTGGAGAGTAATTTAAATCAATCAGCAAGCCTTGATCCTGCATTGCCTGCTAAAATACTTGATAGTGATGAAGCTCGCAAACGAAAGGAAGCCAAAAGGAAATCTGCAATAGTTTTAGTTGCAGGAACGCTTCCTAAAAAAACTGCTGATCAGATAGAAGAAGAAATAGATTTCAAGGTGCGCGGAAACATGCAGTTGGTCCTCGGCCGTGGTAAAGTAATTGATGCGATTTTAGAAAGCGCAATTAACACTGATTTCGGTGGAGAGACGCGCGCACTAGTAAGTCGCGATGTATTTTCTGAAAGTGGCAAAGTAATCTTAATACCTAAAGGATCAAGGATATTTGGTACTTATACTACTGGTATAAACGGTGCTTACGGGCGAATTTCCGTAGACTGGAATAGAATCGATCTTGTAAGCGGCTATACGATAAATATCCAGTCACCTGGTATTGATAATCTGGGGCGAAAAGGCTTGCAAGGTAGAGTTGATAATAAATTTAAAGAACGCCTAGCAAACTCCCTTTTAACTTCAGCTTTTAATCTAGCTTTTGCTAATGCACTTGATAAAGTTATTGCACCACCTCAGAGTTCTCAAGCAGCTACTGAAAATACCGCTGCAGCAAGTCAATTAAACAACATTGCCCTTGCAATCTTTAATGATAGTGCAAAAAATGCAGCTACCAAAATTCCTTTAATATGTACGCAGGTGCAATCAGCTATCCCTGATAAAACTTCATCTGCCTACACATCTTTTGCAAGTGTATGTTCTGGTTTATTAATTGCTCCACCTACTTCAAATATGGACCAAAATCTTACGTCTTTAATGAGTAGCGTAAATGCTGCAGCAACAAATTTGCTAACTACAACCAACACTCAATTAACACCTACTCAAGCGCAGAACGCTTCTAAACAAGCATTCACTGATGTAACAAGTGCAATTAAAGAAATGGTTGACCAGCAAGAATTTAAACCTACAATAACTATTGATCAGGGTACTCCAATCAAAATTTATGTAACAAAAGATTATAAATTTCCAAAAGCTGCTATCAGTAAGCGGGTAATGCAATGACCCTTGCGTTAGAGAGCTACTTACTTCCTTTTAAGAAGCTTTTCGCTGAAGAAGGCACCAATGAGATAATGGTTAACAAGGCTAATGGTGAAGTGTGGATTGAAAATAGAGGAGATCAGCGCCTGGAAAAATTAGAAGGTGTGGATTTTGAATATTTTCTAGGACTCGGGCGGCTTGTGGCACAGTCAACAGATCAGGTTATTTCTGAAGAAAAACCCCTGCTTTCAGCTACCCTGCCAAACGGTTACCGTATTCAAATAATATTTCCTCCAGCTTGCGAGCCAGGCACTGTGGCTTATTCTATCAGAAAAAGCACTAATATGCATTTGACCCTTGATGAATACGCTAAAATGGGGGCTTTTGATTCAACAACAACTGAAGCACAAGTTGATGAAAATGATATAGTTTTAGCCGGATTACTCAAAGAGAAAAAAATCAAGGAATTTATAAAGCATGCAGTTCTTGCTAAGAAAAATATAATCATCAGCGGCGGTACTTCCACCGGTAAAACTACTTTTACAAATGCAGCTCTTGCCGAGATCCCTTCGCAAGAGCGTTTAATTACGGTAGAAGATGCAAGGGAGGTAATGCTTAACAACCATCCTAATAAAGTTCATTTACTTGCTTCAAAAGGAGGGCAAGGACGCGCAAAAGTCACTACCCAAGATTTAATTGAAGCCTGCTTGCGACTAAGGCCTGATCGTATTATCGTGGGGGAGCTCAGAGGCGTTGAAGCTTTCAGTTTCTTAAGAGCCATCAATACGGGTCATCCCGGTTCAATTTCAACCCTGCATGCTGATGCCCCTGCTATGGCTTTAGAGCAATTAAAGTTAATGGTGATGCAGGCAGGACTTGGGATGCCTCCTGAGGAAGTGAGAAAATATATCTTAACTGTAGTTGATATTATAGTTCAGTTAAAGAGGGGAGAAGGCGGCAAGAGATACGTCTCAGAAGTATATTACAAAGGTGCAGAGGGTAAAAATGGAATGGTATAAATCCTTAAAAGTAGCAAGAACTATCTTTGGACATGCTGTAATCCATCCATTCGTGATATATTGCGTAATTTGGATTAGCGGTGTTGCAGTTTCAATATTTACTAATGAGTTTAACGCTATTGGAATAGATTCCAACGCTATCATCATAGCATATAAAAGAGCTTACTGGCTCGTCAAGGTTTGGAGCAGGCTAGACTTTCAAGCTTATAATTATTTAAAGTTAAAGCTTGTTGTTTCGCTAACTTTACCTGCATTGATCGTCCTGATATTTTATTACAAGAATTTTGCACGTATCAAGAGTTTACAATTTTTCCTACCTAAAGAAAAAGTATATGGTGACGCAAACTGGGCTACCCAATCTGATATTGAACGGGCTGATTTGCGCTCTAAGCACGGTATGCTTCTTGGGAAGGATGAAGTAGATTATTTCGTAGCAGATGGTTTTCAGCATGCGCTTTTATTTGCTCCTACCGGTTCCGGTAAAGGTGTGGGGTTTGTAATTCCTAATTTATTATTCTGGGATCACTCAGTTGTAGTACATGATATAAAATTAGAAAACCACGGGCTTACCAGCGGTTGGAGAGCTAAACAGGGACAAAAAGTATTTGTTTGGGAACCCTCAAATCCAGACGGGATAACACATTGCTATAATCCGATTGACTGGGTTAGTGCAAAGCCTGGACAGATGGTGGATGACGTCCAAAAAATTTCAAACTTGATTATGCCTGAAAAGGATTTCTGGAATAATGAAGCGCGCAGCCTATTTTTAGGTGTTGTATTATATTTAATAGCAGATCCGACAAAAACGAAATCGTTCGGTGAAGTTGTAAGAACCATGCGCAGTGATGATGTGGTTTATAATTTGGCAGTTGTTCTTGATACTTTAGGCAAGGTCATTCATCCAGTTGCTTATATGAATATTGCTGCGTTCTTGCAAAAAGCTGATAAAGAGCGCTCAGGGGTGGTATCTACCATGAACTCCTCACTTGAATTATGGGCAAATCCGTTGATTGATGCTGCGACTGCTTCTTCTGATTTCAATGTACAAGAATTTAAAAAAGTAAGAACTACAGTTTATGTAGGGTTAACCCCTGATAATATCCAGCGGCTTCAGAAACTAATGCAGGTATTTTATCAACAGGCTACCGAGTTCTTAAGCCGTAAAATGCCTGATATAAAAGAAGAACCTTACGGAGTGATGTTTCTGCTTGATGAATTCCCGACCTTAGGAAAAATGGAAACCTTTAAAGCTGGTATTGCTTATTTTCGTGGGTATAGAGTGCGTCTGTTTTTGATTATTCAAGATACTCAGCAATTAAAAGGAACTTATGAAGAAGCAGGAATGAATTCGTTCTTGTCAAACTCAACTTTCCGGATCACTTTTGCAGCTAATAACTACGAAACTGCGAATTTAATTTCTCAACTTTGCGGTAATAAGACGGTCCAGCAAACTTCATTTAGTAAACCTTTATTTTTTGATCTTAATGTGTCTACCAGAACACAAAATGTTTCACAGGTGCAAAGAGCTTTATTATTACCTCAAGAAGTTATTCAGTTACCGAAAGACGAGCAGATTGTTTTAATAGAGTCATTCCCACCTATTAAATCGCTTAAGATCAAATATTATGAGGATAAGTTTTTCACAAGAAGGTTATTGCCGCCGACATTTATCCCGACTCAGGTACCTTTTGATCCTAACAAGAATGAAGCAACTGAAGAAGCTGCAGCTGTTGAAAACCAAGCTGATACCTCAGAGGCACAGAAGCCTGGCGATGTCTTAAGCTAACTGCCCGAATAGCAAATATCTTCAATTAAAGTTTTCATTTTTTTACGTTCTCATATAGTATTGAGGATAAGAATGAAATTAAATTATATATAATGCGCTCAGCAATTATTGATATCGGCTATAACGCTATCAGAGCAGTGGTTTACGATCGTGACACCCTTGGAGCCCCTGAAATTTTCAATGACAAATTTAAGAGCGATATATTAAATTTGCTTGAGCTTGACAATTTAGAAACCAAGCACCAAACTTATCTTTCTCTAAGTTATCTTGTACATATTTTCAATCAGCTCTCTGTCACGAGTATAAAATGTGTAGCTACTGCAGTATTGCGAGGGCATCCGAAAGCAGAAGAGTTCAAAAAAATTATTCAAGAAAAATTTAATTTTGAGATCGATATAATTTCCGGTGATAAAGAAGCATATTTAACTGCAGCAGGCCTAATTTCTGGTATTGCTGATGCTTCAGGTGTTGTTGCAGATCTTGGGGGTGGAAGTTTAGAGCTTGCCTCAATTATTGATAAGGAAATCGGTCACCTTAAATCACTACCGCTTGGTACTAAAGTGATGACTGAAAATAACCTAACCGATTTGTCAGCTATCACTGATATTATTAGGACGGAATTTGGCGATCACAAATATAAAAACCTATATTTAATTGGTGGGGCATTAAGGTTTATCGGTAGATATTATATGGATTTTGTGCATTACCCGCTAAAGAACCTTCATAACTTAGAAATACCGAGTCCTGATTTTGAAATTTATCTCGAGAAGCTTGATCATATCAACAAAATTAAGCCAAGCTATGAACATAGAAAAATCGATCAGAACGGCATAATAATTACGAAGGCTATGCTTAATGTATTTTCCCCTGAGAAGATTATCATCTCGAACTACGGCTTAAAAGAAGGGGTAAGGTTTGTATCGTTGCCTAAAGAGGAGCAACTCAAAAATATTGTTTATGAGCGTGTCAAAGAATTAGTAAATTTAGATTTAAACGTCTGTAAACTACAAGAATATGATGATGTAATATCACCCCTTTTAATTGATCCGGATAATATTACATTAGGTCTTATTCACCTGGTTGTTATGCTTGCAATTTTTAATAAAAACATTGATAAAACGCTGCGGGCTAACTTTGCGGTAGAGTTTATTTTATCCTCTGACATACCTTTCAGTCATAGAGAGAGGCTAATGCTGGGCTTGACACTTGCCTATGCATATAATGCTAAAGCAGATGCTTACATCAATAAGCTTGCAAAAAAAATGTTGCATAAGAAAGATCTCTGTAACAGTCAAATTATAGGAAACTTTATAAGAATCGCTCGTCAAATTGATGGTCCTGAGTTCCATACCCCGTCATTTAAATTAGTCTTAAAAGGTGATTTTATTGAAATAGGCGCAAACTCAATACTCCCGCGGCCCGTCTTTGAAAAAGTCTGCGAGCGCCTGAAAGATATTGCCCAAGCAAGAAAAATTGCAAAAAACCTTTTGTGAAAGCTACGAGCTTAATGGTTTATTAAGATAGTGGTTGTTAAGATAGATTTTAAAGAACTATTTGCGAGGTTACTTATAGATGCTTAAGAATACTGAAAACTCTTATGGTATAATATCAAGGACAATACATTGGCTAATGAGTGTAATAGTTATAATTATGATCATTGCCGGTTTCACTATGGTGAATCTAGAACCTTCAAGCCTGAAGTGGCAGATATATAATACTCATAAAGCAACAGGCTTAGTAGTTTTATTTCTCGGAATTCTTCGGATATTATGGATATTTACTAATACTCAAGTTGAAGTACCTTTTGAGCTACCGCGGTGGCAGAGAGTGCTAGCTCGTCTAAACCATAATTTAATTTATATTTTACTTATCATAATGCCTACTAGCGGTGCTTTGATGACTTTGACAGGCGGTCATGATATCGATTTTTTCGGGCTTTTAACAATAAAATCATTCGCTGAGAACAAAGAATATTCGACAGTTTTTTGGAATATTCACGCCTTAAGCGCATTTTTACTTGTAGCTTCTTCGCTGGTACATATTGCGGCTGCGCTTTACCATCATTATATCTGTAAAGACGACGTACTAATGCGAATGATTAAGTGATTTCAAGCCGCGATTGAGTGGGTGGCAATTATCTAAGGTCTTTTTTAAATGTTCTGTTTGTAGATGAGTATATATTTGCGTTGTGCCGATATCAGCATGTCCGAGTAACTCCTGTATTACTCTTAGGTCCGCTCCACCATGCAGCAGGTGCGTTGCAAAACTGTGTCTTAACACGTGCGGTGAGATGCGCGAGTGGTCAAGACCAGAGTTTAAAGCTGCCTGCTTCAAGAGCAATGCAAAATTTTGCCTAGTCATGTAGCCTTGCTTGCTTGCTGAAGGAAATAAGTAAATTACTTGCTTATCAGATTGGTCTTTTAAAAAAAACTTTCTAACTTTCAAATATTCTGTTATCGCAAGCACCGTTTGATCATTGATTATTATAGCTCTTTCTTTGTTACCTTTACCATTAATAGTAAACACTTTACTAATAGTGCCGCTGCTTTGATCAATTAAGATACTGGCAATTTTGAGACTTACAAGCTCACTTACTCTAAGACCACTTGCATAAAGTAAATTAATCATGGCTTTAAGCCTAATGCCTTCAGATGTTTTGTCGGTATCACAATAATTAATCAAGATTTTAACTTCATCAATATCTAGGCAGTCCGGTAATGCGCTTCTGTATTTAGGCAAATCAATCATGAGAGCAGGATTGTAATTCATGTGCCTTTCGCTTATTAAAAACTCATAATAGGTTTTTAATGTCGAAATTTTTCTATTGATGGATCTTGCTGCAAGCTTATTGCTAGCTAAATACATAATATAATTTTGAACATCTTGCAGTGTCGCTTGAAGCTCTAATAATTTTTCTTTAAGCAAAAAATTATTAAAATCGAGAAGGTCACGCTTGTAACTTACGTAGGAGTTTTTTGAGATTCCCCGCTCTGCTGTCATCGTCTCCAAAAATTGTTCAATGAAATTCATGGACGTCATTTTAGCAAATAAAATTATATTGGATTATTTTTCGTGCTTATATTTATACTAAAGTATTTAATGCCTACAACTAAGCTTTAAAAGCAATATTAGGATAATAAATTTGAGGTGGAGGCTAGGGCCGGAATCGAACCGGCGAATAGAAGATTTGCAGTCAACCGCATTACCACTTTGCTACCCAGCCATTTACATACACTTTTAATTAATATCGAACCAAAAAGCAATGAATTTATTACGCGCGTCTAATTTTAGTGGTTCTAAAAACCTATGGCCCGAGTTGCATATTACCCAAGTTTTGCTATACGGGTGTTATGCCTGCCGCCCTCAAATTGGGTGCTTAAAAATTTATCAACTATTGCTATTATCTCATCATCTTGCAGTATCTTGCTTGGAACCACTAACACGTTAGCATCATTATGAGAGCGAGCCCTTTCAGCCATGAATAGGTCGGTACAAAGTGCTGCCCTAATCCCAAGCCTACGATTTGCTGCTATGGACATGCCGATGCCTGTACCGCAAATAAGGATACCGCTTAAAGACTCTTCGTCCAAAATACTATCTACTACCATATTAGCATAGTCGGGATAATCAACAGTCTCACTGCTGTTGGTACCGAAATCTTTCACTGTAAGTTTTTTATCTATTAGAAATTTGATGATCTTATCTTTCAATAGATAACCCGAATGATCACTTGCGATGGCAATATTATAAATTTTCATAAGTTTGCTTGAATGCTTGAAAAAAGTACTAGCCTAAATTATATAATGCAGCTAATTTATTTAACAGTAAAAATATTATTTAGCGGACAACAAATTATGCGTAACATTATCTATTTGAGCCTTTTAGCAACTTTCCTTGTGTCTTGCGCCTCGCAGGAACCGGCACCGATAGAGTTTAATAAAGCAAAAACGGATCAAGCAGACACTATACGAGCAACAGGAACTGAGGAAGAGGTTATTTTAAAGCCGCTACCTGCAAGACAAGAATATGATTCGGTGACCGGATATTTAAAGGAAAAACAACCTGAAGAACCTGTCGAGATCCCGGGGTCACTTCATGATAACACCAAGATCATATATCACGAGGTCAGCCAAGGAGAAACGATAGAGCAAGTTGCTGCAAATTTCGATACTAACAAAGAAGAAATCATCAAGTTAAATGATTTAACTCCGCCTTTTACTTTAGAAGAGTTTCAAATCATAAAAATCAAAGTATCTCATGACGTGCTTAATAAAAGAAATAGAGAGCAAACGCCTGAGGTTTCAAACTCTACCCATAATGAAGCTATTTTACTAAATATCATCAAGCCATTAGAAGGTAAAATTATAACAACATTTGGCAAGTCAACTAAAACCGGTAAAAGCAACGGCGTGGATATCCAAGCCGCCGCTGGTACTCCTGTGAAATCAGTGGCAGACGGTGTAGTTATTAAATCAGGTAATAGTCCGCGTTACGGTAATCTAGTTATAGTCAAATTAGATGCAGCAAATATTTTTGTAGCTTATGCCCATTTAAAAGACCTGGAGCATAAAGTTGACCAGAAAGTTGCTCAAGGTGAAATTATAGGACATGTCGGTAGCACCGGTGATGTAAGCACACCTCAGCTTCATTTTGCAATCAAAGAAGGTGAGAGAGCTATCGACCCGCTTAAATATATTCCTGATCTTTAAGTAATTCACAGAACACAAGGTTTTTACAATGAGATTTTTAAATTTATTGATAACTGAAAAGACGTTCTCAATGTTTTTGCTAGCCTGCGGCATAGTGCTTGCAGGATATAATATCGGCAATTCAATATTGAAATTTCGAATGCTCGAGCGACAAGTAACTGTAAAAGGCTTGTCTGAGAGGGAAGTTGCATCAGATTTAGGTATTTGGACGATTGTTCCAAAAGTAGCAGCCAATAATTTAGCTGAAGGCTATAATAAAATAGAATCTGATAAAGTATCAATTGTTGATTTTTTAATTAAAGCTGGTTTTGAGCAAAGCGAAATAGTTTACGGAAATTACACGGTAACCGATTTACTAGCGCAAGCTTACAGGCAAAATAATTCAGAAGATTTCAGATATATCATAAATTCCCCGATTATCTTACAGACTTCAAAGGTTGAGCTTATGCAAAAGACGGCTCAAAGACAAAGCGACCTTACACAAAAAGGAGTGATTTTTGAGAATGAAGGGCCTTTCTATGAACTTACAAAATTCAATGATCTCAAGCCCGAGATGCTTGCTGAAGGAATTAAAAATGCCCGCACTGCGGCAGAAAAATTTGCAAATGATTCAGGTAGCCGCATCGGGCATTTAAAAAAAGCTAACCAAGGTACATTTATAATTGGCCCTGTCGGTGCAAGTGAGTCAGAAAATTCATATGATAATATTCAAAACACCAAGAAAAGCTTACGCAAAAAAATCAGAGTGGTCACGACTCTCGAGTATTTTCTAGAGTAATAGTTGCGAGGATTTTCTTTTCATAAGCGCTATAGTCATAATCTTTTGCACATAGGAATTTCAAGGCGCTTCCATTTGTCGTAGAAATTTTTGTTGAGTTCAAAGGATATTTTTGCCTGCTCCTCGAATATTTTGAAAGCATCTATAATGAATTCGATTTCAACTACGGTATATTTGAAACTTGATTTAGATTCTATGAATCTTGCAAAGTTGAAAGCCGTTACCTTATCATTGAAGAATGAGAAAGCGAATTGTTTGAGTTCAAACGGGGTACAAATCTGATCTTGATTTAGCATAATCAACCTCTTAGCCAAATGTTAAAAATGGTGCTAGGGATTCGTATCATTCATTGATAAACAATAAATTACCGTTGAACTTCATACCTAAAAGATACTTATAACAACAGACCCCTAGCTTAAAAAAGCCAGAGGCTAATAGATTGATTTGCAATGATGGATACGATTCATCACTAACGGTTTAAATATAAATAAGTTGAAAATTTTGTGCAAGAGATAAGTTCACGCTCAATTACTATAAATTTGAAGCACATAGCTTTTTAAAATTACTCTACTCAAAGCCTTCTACGTCCTAATGCCGCCACGCCACGCCACGCCACGCCACGCCACGCCACGCCAGATGATAATAAGTATTATTTTAAAAAATCTATAAAAAAATATAAAAAATCTCTTTTTTTACTATAAGTGGAAGATAATTTTTATGTTATAGCTAGAACAGTATAAAAAGAACAAGACAACGAGTGAGAGAAATGATAATAAGAGTTAAAAAAGAAAGAATTAGAGTTGATGACATATTCAGTAGATT
>Ga0209512_1000555_pt1 | contig 58792 bp, 60 predicted proteins | sample frozenSSSSmetaG_FD_184142 | JGI IMG/M metagenome (GOLD analysis project Ga0209512, IMG submission 184142) | Glacier valley bacterial and archeal communities from Borup Fiord, Nunavut, Canada, to study Microbial Dark Matter (Phase II) -... | ecosystem: Environmental > Aquatic > Freshwater > Ice >...
TTTACGAGCATTTATCCAACAGGAAGGTCAGCATTCGTCCCAGCATGCTAAGTTTTGGGATAAGTTGCGTCAACAAGGCTATCAATTAGAGCAGTTTTTGGCATTTGAAAATAATTTACTTTCCCGGCTAGATAAGTTGGGTTTGACATTGAATTTAGCTGCTATCGCTGGATTTGAACATCTTACAACCCTCATCGCAGAAATTATTCTAGAGAATAATCTTGCAGCAGAAGCTGAGCCAAATGTCAAGGCAATTCTGGAATGGCACGCTCAAGAAGAGATCGAACATAAGTCAATAGCCTTTGATGTGCTCAAAAGTACAACAGATAGCTATCCAATTCGGATTGCAGGTCTGGTTATCGGTCATATTTTAGCGATCGTCTTCCTAAATTTAGGGTTGGTTGTACTGCTATCCCAAGACAAAAAGCTCTGGAACCGCCAAGTTTGGCAAGAAATGGGGCAATTTTGGTTATTTAAAGATAAAGTTTTGTTTAAAGCAGTTCTCAACTTTTGCCAATATCTTAAAATCAGCTTTCATCCCACACTGTGAGCGTGACGCACTTGGCATTAAAATTGGACAATGATTATAGATCCTCAACTAGTCCCAGATCAAACAGGCTCTAATTATCCTGATGCCTTCAAATCTGTTGTCGCCGGTAGAGTCCGCAAGCGTTTGGGTAATGCCGCTGGACTAAAAAATTTTGGCGTCAACTTGGCGAGACTTGCACCCGGAAGTAGTTCTGCACTCCGGCATTGGCACACCCGCCAAGATGAATTAATCTATGTTCTGGAAGGAGAAATTATCTTGGTCACAAATTCTGGTGAGCAAGTTCTCAAACCAGGGATGGCGGCTGGATTTCCCGCAGGTGAGGCAGATGCACACCACTTAATAAATCGTAGCAATTCTGAGGTAGTTTATTTGGAGATTGGAGATCGCTCCCCTGATGACGAAGTCAACTATCCTGATGACGATCTCATGGTGCAGACTATCGATAATACTCGGATCTCTATGCACAAAAATGGTAAACCTTATTAAGTTAAAATCTTGTACTAAGGCGCAACACCCTGGAAGGGTGTCGCTATACGTACAAAGCCCACCTGCGTGGGCTAGGTCAAATCCATAGTTTTAGAGATGTAACGGGCGGGGCTTTGTATTTTTGAAAAGAAATTCAAATGGAATAGAGAAATGTCCACTCAAGATATCTACAACTTTCTGAAAATATCAGATACTATTGCTACTGCAGGACAACCGACTGAGGTTGAATTCTCAGAAATTAAAGATTCAGGATATCAAGTAGTTGTGAATTTGGCATTACCAGAATCAAAGAATGCTTTACCAAATGAAAAAGCAGTCGTTGAATCTCAGGGTATGCAATACGTACATATCCCAGTTATTTGGGAACATCCTACTCTGGAAGACTTTCAACGTTTCGTTAGCGTTCTGGAAACTAATCCTAACAAAAGTATCTTTGTCCATTGTGCGATGAATATGAGAGTTTCAGCTTTTATGTATCTTTATCGCCGGATTTTTCAGCACATGAGTGATGAAGATGCAAAAAAAGACTTAGATAAAATTTGGGTTCCTAATGATACCTGGCAGAATTTTATTGTTCAGGTAATTCAGCATTATCACTTAGCGTAGTCACAATCAGGGCGCTGTTCGCGCAGCGTGCCGTCAGGCATAGCGCAACTACGAGCCTGAATTCTGATGATTGATAATTGTTTGCTTATCCATGACTGTTAGCAAAACTGATATATCTGGGGAAACACGTTGACTTAAATTTAGGGTTGCGATCGCAGTATCAAATGTCTTACCTTGAAGAATTTGAGCACCAATTGCCATAAGTTCAGCCCAGGTGATCTCGCTTTCTATATAAGATTTAGCAATGGCGATGAGCATATCCTGATATTTATTGCCTTCCGCTACTGTCATCATTGTATGCGGAATCTCGAAGACTTTATTCAGTCGTTGATACCAAGACTGAGGCTGCTGTGGAAGTAGTCTGTCAAACAAGGTTTGCTCGTCTTTATGGTCGATGACAGTATCGCTTTCACTAGAAAGTATAAACGTAGGCGTGAAACCGCGCTCCACTTGCTGAACGATTTCTTGTCCTAAATCCAAAAATATCCTTAATGCTGGAATGCGAAACCCGTCATAACCAAAATTTCCCGGATTATCCTTATTTACCCATTCAAAATAAATTGGTAAAACTTCTAAAAGTAAATCAACTAAAGAATTATTAGCACTTAAAAAGGGAGCAAACAGTAAAGTCCGAGCAATTTGTTCGTGATACTCTAAAGACAGCCAAGCAGCTAATGTGCCACCGCTAGACAAACCACCGACGACTACCTGTGTGCCTAAACTTTGGGCAATCTGTAACCACTCTTGGGCAAAGTATTGATAAACTTGGATATCGGTTGGTAGCGGTGGCGGATTCTTGCGATCCCAATCTCCCGCCTGTCCGTGACCGGGTTGGAGGGGAATTAGAACATTATACCCAGCAGCAAACAGCGCTTCGCCTAGAGGTGCAAATTGGTAGGGACCGGCTGTAAACCCGTGGAAGAATAGGCAAACTTTCGGTGTGGGGTGGGGATGTAAAAAAAAGACAGACCGACACTTGTCATTTTTTACAGGTAGTGCATCTTCATGAATCTTGGCTTGGTGGAGGATTGCTGCTGTTGTTGTGGAATAGTTAACTAGATTCATAGTATTAAAATTAACAACAATAATATTATTTTAAGAATATTCTGGGTAAATAATCGTCTGCTTCGAGAGGGAGTGGTGCGGTTATCAACCTATATACAGTGGTCAGTACCAGGATATACTTAGTCTGACTTTTGCCGTTCCACTTAATCTGTGAGACTTTTATGGGAGCTAATTTGCAACAGATTGCCAAGTATCTCGATAATCTTGGCTGGGACTATCAAATCGATGAAGAAGCCGAACGGATTGTCACAGGTGTACATTCAGAGAATATCGAAGATTTTTTGATTGTTGTGCAACTTGATGAGGATGGTGAATTTTTTCGCGTATTTGCGCCGCAAGTTCTCGCCGGAATTCAAGATCATCCTTATAAAGAGGCGATTCTGCAAACAATGCTGTTTATTTCTTGGGAAACTAAGATGCTGCAATGGGAGTACGATCCCTCAGACGGAGAGATCCGCGCCATCATTGAGTTTCCTTTAGAAGATTCGACGCTGACTGAAAGGCAATTTAATCGCTGTCTGAGTGGATTAGTTCAAATTGTCGATAATGTCGCCATGCCTCGGTTAAATGAGGTAATGGAGACAGGTAAAGACCCTGGGAATGTAGAAATTGGTGAAAGAATTTTACTCAGTATTCAAGAAGAAGCGCCAGGATTGCTGGATATTCTAGAGAAGGCAATGGAAGCTCGGAAGAAGCGTGGCAGATTTCCGCCCACTGAGCCAGAACTAAATTAAAATAGCTATACTCCAAAGTGATACCCTCCTATATAATTACAAGTTTTTTTGGGGCTGGATATATGACATCTTATGCAACCACCTCTGCCAAAGCGGAAATGAGCGAACTTCGGCGCTTAAAAGGTATACTACCTCCTGAACTGCAGAGTTGGGTCTCTGTTGAAGGCTCAACTGAAGTCAATCCCCCCTTGATCCGTTGTGAAGAAATTGGCAAAGACCAGGTGGAAATTCAAGTTGACCTGGCAAAATGGGATTCGCTGGCGATCGATCAGCGTAACTTATTATTCTGGCATGAAGTCGCCCGGATTCAAAATGACACAATTCCCAAAGACGGTTGGGAAATGGCAGCACTGGCGATTGGTTTAGGCGGTGCGGTCGGTGAATTGTGGGTTCAAGATGGCTTGTTGTTGTTGCTAGCTATGGTATTGTGCGGCGTCTCCGGTTACAGACTTTACCAAAAAAATAGTGGGGAAAAACAAGTTCGCGATCTTTTCGACGCTGATGATAAAGCGATCGCTCTCGCAACTCGTTTTGGTTATACTCTCCCTAATGCTTACAAAAGTTTAGGTAGTGCTTTAAAAACCTTAGTTGACACCACCCCTAGCAAGCGCCAGCGGGCAAAATACGAATCTCGTCTATCTGCACTCAAACGCAGTGCTAATAAGGCGAAAAAGTCAAAATCAATGCGAGACGGAGACGAGTAAGGAGGGGGGGAGTCCCCCTCTCCCCTTTTACAGCTGATGGATCATCTTATGCGTCTGCGGTATCACCCGGACGTATTTGAGAGATTGCTTCATTAAAGCTTGCCAATGCAAAACTTGATCGGGATTGGGGGCGGATAGTTGTATCTGGCTAAATTGTTGTGATGGTGACAGTGGTGTCATCGGTTGTAAAAATACAGGAATCGCCGGATTGACCGCAGCGACTAACTCGGCTGAGTGTTGTAACTCCTCCGCTGCTGTTTGCCCAGATATGATAATTTTGACAAAAACTTCTATACTTCCGTCATAACATAGCTGTAGACAGGCTGCATGTTCATGCCATCGGCTTTCACCGCTGGTACTAGGTAATTTAAAATCCATTCCTACAGAGTCGAGATAGGGCAAAATCTTTGCTAACAGTTCAGGACGATGCCCACCAGTTTCGAGATAGATAGGCAATCCGGTATTTTCACGCAGTTTAGGTAGAAATTCAGATAAAAATGCTGCATGAATTAGCGGTTCTCCTCCCGTAAGACTGATACTATCATGTAAACCGAGGAGATTTTGCCGCTCGATCCAGGTGAGCAAATTTATTGCTGACACGGGTGAAGGGTGAATTTCAAAGTCGCGCAATCCTGGCGATCGCTCTATTCTACAAGTAGGGGGTGCATTCCACGTATGAGCGCTGTCACAAAAATGGCAGCGGAGGTCACAAAGAGCAAACCGAATAAAAATCTGACGTGTTCCTACATTGAGTCCTTCTCCTTGAATAGCTGAAAAGACCTCAATGAGGCGGGCGTTTGGTGTGGCAGTTTTAGTAGTCATTTACTGATGTCGCGCACTTCAGACAGGGTGTGATCATCAGAGTGCAAATCTGTTTTTTGGGAATTATGACTCTGAGGATAATCGCCGGCAATCTAAAGTAACAATTATAATCTGGTGGTAAGTCTCTATTTTGACTCATCTACTTTCATTCCAGTTATTCGTTTTTCAGTCTAAGACTTGATAGATAAAATATATAGTCACTCTCGAGTGCAGAGCTTTATGACTAGCCAACCATTAGAAGTAAATTTTCCCGTTACGTTTTTACATGATACGGCGATTGTGCGGGTATCACAGCGGTTGAGCGTGCTGGAGGCTGTTGCCTTTAAGCAAAATTGCCAGCAGTTGATCCAGCCAAAATCCGTTTTTAAGCAACTGATTCTCGATTTTGGGCAAACCACTTTTATGGACAGCAGTGGTTTAGGTGCTTTAGTCAGTAATTTCAAAATTACTAAAGAACAAGGAATCGAGTTAGTCTTGCGGAATGTTAGTCCTCAGGTTATGGCAGTTTTGACCTTAACCTCAATGGATCAAGTTTTTCACATTGAGGCGGCAATCACCCCATTGCCAGAAATTCGCAATATTGAAGCTCAGTTACCAACCACCCATCCCTCGGTGCGTTCTTGGATGAAACGGTTAATCGATATTGTCGGCGCAATTGTCGGCTTAATGATTACATCTATTTTATTTATACCGATCGCGCTCGCAATTCTCATTGACGATCCAGGTCCCATATTTTTTAGTCAAATCCGCTGTGGTTGGATGGGGAAACAGTTTCGGATTTGGAAATTCCGCTCTATGTGTGTTGATGCAGAAGCTAAAAAAGCCCGGTTAGCCAACGCCAATGAAGTTGATGGCGCCTTTTTCAAGATTAAAAACGATCCACGAATTACCAAACCTGGGCGCTTTTTACGACGGACTAGTCTGGACGAACTACCTCAGTTTTGGAATGTCCTCAAGGGGGAGATGAGTTTAGTTGGAACTAGACCACCTACTCCTGATGAAGTTGAACGTTATGAAGTCCCACAGTGGCAACGGTTAGACGTGAAACCAGGGATGACTGGAGAATGGCAAGTCAACGGTCGCTCCTCTGTCAGCCGTTTTGAGGATGTGATTCGCCTGGATTTGCAATATCAAGAGAATTGGAGCTTATTATACGATTTAAAGCTTATTTTTAAAACGGTCTCTGTTCTGTTCAACAAAAATAGTGGCGCTGTGTAGTGGTCGGGAGATTGTAGTGACGCGAAATTCTGCGTCTCTACATTTATTTAATCCACGTCTGAGCGAAGCTATCCCCTCCGTTACAAAAATATATATTTTATTTATTTTTAGTTAATTGTAAAAAAATCATCAAACATAAGTACTTAAAAATTCAATTTAGACAAAGTTTGCTGAATACTGGTAGCATTTTTGCGGAGATTTGCTGCTGCTCTGCAAAAAATTACCTGTAGTTACAGGCATCAGGTAACAAATTACCATAACACACTGAGGTACGGATAAAACAAATTTTACTTCAACTTTAAAGATTATTTTGTGAGTCAGGGATACGCTTTAGTGGGAATCCTAAACATAACGGTGTCTTCGCTTCCAAAGAGCAAAGATCTAGCCGTTGTTAATAAATCACCAAAGAAGGGATTCTTTTCACCTGAAGCGTATGCGAATTTTAATTTACTCTTACAACTATCATCCCGAACCAATTGGAATTGCGCCTTTAATGACAGAACTAGCCGAAGGACTAGTCAAGCGAGGACATCAAGTGCGAGTCGTCACCGCGATGCCTAACTATCCCCAAAGGCAGATTTACGAAGACTACCGAGGCAAGTGGTATCTCAATGAATCCAAAAATGGGGTGCAAATCCAGCGCAGTTATGTCTGGATTCGTCCACAACCAAACTTGTTAGACAGAGTACTGCTAGAAGTGAGTTTTGTTGTTAACAGCTTTATTCCGGCGCTATTTGGCTGGCGACCAGATGTGATTCTGTTTACCTCTCCCTCATTACCGGCTTGTCTTCCGGCAGCACTTTTAGGCTGGTTGCGTGACTGTCCTGTGGTTTTGAACTTACAAGATATTTTGCCAGAAGCGGCGATTCATGTCGGTCTCATTAGAAACAAATTTATGATTCGTGCTTTCGCCGCCTTAGAAAAATTTGCTTATCACACAGCGACCAAAATTAGCGTCATTGCTGATGGATTTGTCGAAAATTTGCTCTCCAAAGGCGTACCCGCCAGTAAAATTATCCAAATTCCTAACTGGGTAGATATCAATTTTATCCGCCCTCTACCGAAAGAAGATAACGCCTTTCGCACCGAGCATCAGTTAAATGGCAAATTTGTCGCTTTATATTCTGGTAATATTGCGCTCACTCAAGGGTTAGAAACCGTCATCAAAGCCGCAGTACTGTGCCGAGAATATCCTGACATTACTTTTGTGATTGTTGGCGAACCCAAAGGGTTACAGCGCTTGCAGCAAAAATGCACTGAGTTAGGTGCAGATAACGTTTTACTCTTACCCTTTCAACCGCGAGAGCATTTACCAGAAATGTTAGCAGCTGCTGATGTGGGTTTGGTAGTGCAAAAGCAGAATGTGGTTTCCTTTAATATGCCGTCTAAAATTCAGGTACTGCTAGCTAGCGGTCGGGCAATTTTGGCATCTGTACCTGCCAACGGAACAGCCGCGAAAGCTTTAAGACAAAGTGGTGGTGGCGTGATTGTCCCGCCTGAAGATCCGAAATCTCTAGCCGCCGCCGTTTTAGACTTATATCAGAACAAAGCGAAAACTGAAACCCTGGGTTATAAAAGTCGCAAGTATGCTACGGAACACTATGCCTTTGACCAAGCTTTAAATCAGTATGAGTCGCTGTTTTATGCCGTCACAGCCCCAAAGGTTTCTATTCCCTCAATAGTACCCAAACAAGAAGTCTAAAATCGCACTTGCTTTCAGGAATTAAGTTAGAATCATGATTTAATCACTCTTCTGAAAAAAGAATCTATATCGGGGTGCATTGCCATGAGCCGCGAGCAAGTACTAGCCTGGTTAGCCGAGAATGTGCCTGCGAGTCGGGTAAATCATATCCTGCGAGTGGAACAGTTGAGCATGGATCTCGCTCGCCATCACCAGTTAGATGTAGATAAAGCTGCGACAGCTGGGTTGATGCACGATTTGGCTAAGTATTTTCCGCCACAAAAACTGCTGGAGATGGCGCAGCACGAAGGATTGGAAATCGACGAAGTGATGACAGCACATCCTCATTTGTTGCATGCGGAGGTCGGGGCGATCGTCGCTAGAGATACTTTTGGCATCAAAGATCAAGAAATATTACAAGCGATCGCCTGTCATACTTTAGGTAGACCAGGAATGAGCGCCTTAAGTTGTACTGTATTTTTGGCAGACAGTCTAGAGCCAGGAAGAGGCGACTCCCCAGAATTGCAAGCAGAGCGAGAGAGTGCTCAAAAAGATTTATCTCTAGCTGTATGGCATGTCTGTGATTCTTCTCTGAAATTTTTGATCGGGAGCAACTGCTTGATTCATCCGCGAGTCGTCCTCACCCGCAACTGGTTTTTGCTCGCTGCGAAACGGGGAGTAGGAAAAACAAGAGTGTTATAAGCAGCACGGGGATTGATTTTTTGCTACGATCCAAGAAAAAGTAATGTGTGGAGGCGCAATATGCGTTTCTAGGCATTTATCAAATCTAGATCACCAACCTGAGGTTTAATGTCAGAATACACCCAAGCCAATTTACCATCACAAACCGTGGTCGTCACAGAAAATGTTCATTCCTCTGTGATTAACACCGAAGATACAAGTCGCCGTTTAGCTTTAACTATCGCCCAAGCAGCAGCAGATCGCAAGGCAGCAGATATTTTAGTGCTCAGGGTAGAAGAGGTATCGTACCTGGCTGATTACTTTGTGATGGGAACGGGGTATTCACGGGTTCAAGTCAGGGCGATTGCTCAAGCAATCAAAGGCAGCGTCGAAATAGAATTAAATCGCCGTCCGCTTCGCAGCGAAGGGGAAAGTGATGGTAGTTGGGTTCTACTCGACTACGGTGATGCAATCGTCCATATCATGATGCATAGAGAGCGAGAGTTCTATAACCTTGAAGCATTTTGGGGTCATGCTGAAACCGTGGAATTTAGCCTCGCTAACATCGATGAGGAGAAGCCAAAGTGATGGAATTTTCGGTGGAGAATTGCCCGGTTCCTGCTCCACAACAACCTCTAAATGAATATGAAGAGCTAAAATCCTCTTGGCTATTTCGTGAGAGCACCTCAAGTAGGCGCGATTACGTCACAAAAATTACGTTGATTTGGCTCTTTTCCTGGTTAGTCGCCGGTCCAATAGCTGCAGCTAGTTTCCCTTTACACAAGTATCCGGCGCAGTTTATCTTGTGTGCTGCTGGGGTCGCTGCCATCGGGGTGTTGCTAGCATTGGCTCGATTATATTTAGGGTGGTCTTATATCAGCGAGCGTTTAGTCAGTCCGACGATCTTTTATGAAGAGTCTGGCTGGTATGACGGTCAAACTTGGACAAAGCCAGAGGAAGTACTATCGCGCGATCGCTTGATTTTTACCTATGAAATCAAACCGATTATTCGGCGCTTAAAATTGACTTTTGGGCTGCTGTTAGTATTTTTCTTTGCAGGTGCTTTAGTTTGGCATCTGATATAAACAGTGAGGAGTAATCAGCGTCATTACTCCCCACCGGATAACTCTTAACTCAAAAAATGGTACATTTTAACCCATGACAATGGGAAAACGAACTCAAGCCGCAGAACTGGAAGTCAGATTGCTGCGAGAAGGGATTATTGAATCCCGCCATCAAGTGCAGGCTGTTGTCTGCGATGATCGCGGACGGGTTTTATCTGTAGCGGGAAATTCCGAAACCGCCACATTTGTCCGTTCCGCCCTGAAACCGTTTCAGGCACTTTCCGTTACCAGCACCGGGACACTTGAACGCTATAACTTAAGCGATCGCGATCTGGCGATCATCTGTAGTTCCCACAAAGGAACAGTCGAACAAGTCAGACAGGCATTTAACATCCTGTGGCGCTCAGATACTGAACCCACTGCTTTGCAGTGTCCGATTCCTGAAGGTAAAAATAGTCCGTTAGAAAATAATTGCTCTGGTAAGCATGCCGGGATGTTAGCAGTTTGTCAACTGCGACATTGGCCTTTGAACACTTACCTCCAGCGCAAACACCCAGTCCAGCAATTAATCTTAACCAAAGTAGCCGAATTACTCCGCATGCCAGCGGAAGAATTTATCAGTGCTCATGACGATTGTGGCGCACCGACCTATTTAATGCAAATTGGTCAAATGGCAGCCTTATATGCCCAGTTAGCCTCGCGGACTAACTTGGATATGGAGCGGATTGTTCGCGCCATGACCCACCATCCTGCCCTCGTAGCGGGAGAAGGTGAATTTGATACTGAACTCATGCGCTTAGCCCCAGGCGAATTAGTAAGTAAATCTGGCGCTGAAGGCGTGCAGTGCATCGCTAGACTTGGTGAAGGCATGGGATTAGCGATTAAAGTCATTGATGGGTCGAAACGGGCAAAACACGCCGTCGCGATTCACTTACTCAAACAGATGGGTTGGATCACTCCTAGCGTCTCGGATACTTTGTCTGAAAGCTTTACAACCTTCGGGAAATACAAGCGTTTGGAAGTAATTGGAGAACTTTCAATTTTATAGTTGCCAAATCCCCGACCTTACTGTTATAGTAAAGAAGTCGACGCGGGATAGAGCAGCCTGGTAGCTCGTCGGGCTCATAACCCGAAGGTCAGTGGTTCAAATCCACTTCCCGCCACCAATAAAAAACTTAGCCCTGTAATCTTTCAAGATTGCAGGGTTTTGTTTTGGATACTAGTTGTCTTTTGATTTATCCTGGAATAGTAAAAAGCATCGAAGTACGTGTTTGCTCATGACTGTTAGCTTACAGCGAAGAGTTTTAGTTGGTGGAGTAGGTTTGTCACTTTCTCTGTGGCTGCTCCAATGGCATCATTCAATAGTCCAATTAAGTGAGATTGGTGTTTGTGGAGCAATTGCCGTCGGTGGCGGTTTATGGTTGTTTAAGCAACGCGCCAAAAAAACTCAATTAAAATTAGATGCGCCCCTTAGTCGCGCTACGGTAGAGCAAGCGATCGCTGAAGTTGAAACTATCGTCAATCAATTAGCTATCGAAGGTGAACCTGTAGCGGCTAAATTGCGATCGCAAGTAGCACAACTCACAACACTCCTAGATCGTCAAAAACTAAATCTCGCAGTCACTGGCGGTAAGTCGGTAGGTAAAACCACTTTAGTCAAAGTGCTATCTCAGTCAGTACCACAAATCGCCAATGGTCAGGCGCAACTGATTGACACTCCACCTTTATTTACAAGTACCATTGTAGGTGAAGAAATAGAAGCCACCGCCAAAACCGCTGCTCTCGCCGCTGATATGGTGCTATTTGTAACCAACGGCGATCTCACAGATTCAGAATTTCAATTCTTACAACAACTAAAGTTAGAGCAACGCGTGTTGCTGGTTTTTAATAAACAAGACCAGTATTTACCCGATGAACGCGCAGTAGTATTACAATCTTTACGCCAAATCCAGGAAGTTGTCGCCTGCGCCGCATCTCCCAACCCAATCAAAGTACGTCAACATACTGCTGATGGTGCAGTGCTAGTGCGGATGGAACAACCACAACCAGATATTCAGCAGCTAAAAGAGCAGTTAAGTGAAATCACTCAACAAACACCACAACTAGTGTGGGCTAGTACTGCTAGATCTGCCAGATTGTTAAAAATTGTTGCGAAGAACTCGCTCAATGTTGTGAGACGCGATCGCGCCCTCCCGATGATTGAACAATCACAATGGATCGCCGCCGCCGCCGCCTTTGCCAACCCCGTCCCCGTCCTTGACATCCTCGCCACAGCAGCAATTAACGCTCAAATGGTGATGGATTTAGCAGCGATTTACCAACAAAAATTTTCTTGGGAACAGGCGCAAACCGTCGCTGGGACAATGGGTAGTTTGATGTTGAAACTAGGTTTAGTAGAACTTTCGACTCAAGCCATTAGCAGCATACTCAAAACTAACGCTGTCACCTTTGTCGCGGGAGGAGTTGTGCAAGGACTTAGCGCCGCGCATCTGACACGAATAGCCGGTCTGAGTCTGGTTGAGTATTTCCAAGAACAGGAAGTAGCACTTGAAACGGGCACTGCGTTGAATCTTGATAAATTAAAGCAAACATTACAAAATGTCTTTCAGCAACACCAACAACTTGGCGTCTTGCAACATTTTGTCAAGCAAGGGAAACGTTTGCTGTCATCATCTGTGGAACTGAGCACGTTGGGGACTTAAGAAGGATCGTCCAACTTCGTAAGAGATAATTTCACACATGCACGAACATTTTTCCAATCACGCTCTGATAGATGCCCAATCAAAACTAAATTAGCAGAGGAAGGGAGTGTAACAATAAAGCTACGGAAAATGGACGCAACTCGCAAACCCGCTGCTGCCCAATCCTGAAGCGTATAATCCGTGACTCCTAGTGCTGCTGTCTGAGTGGTAATCAGTCCAACTATTACATCGGGACGATTTGCATGATAAGTAATTGAGGACAAAATCACAGCAGGGCGACGCTTAATGCCAGTGACACCAGGAAAATTTACTGTGACCACATCTGCGGGCTTAAATGTCACTCTTTTTACTCCTGACTGTCGGGGAAAAGCGTAGCTGCGTGCTGTAAGGAGAAGTTTGTGATCTCAAGCAGATCTTCCTCAGTCCAAGTATCACTCTGATCGATGATAGCTACATCTTCCTGAACTAGACCATTAAGAATCAGATTTGCTAAGCGTAACCTCTCATTCAGTGACAGAGTACGGACAATTTGTGTATAAAGTTCTTGAGCAGTTGTTGGCATTAGTTTACCCTCCTACTCTGTATTTTAACTAGAACTATTTATCGAGTTACGAGAAATTAAGCACGTTGGGGACTTAAAAACATAGTATTTATGCCCATATTTGAGCCAATTGGGAGATTCCTTGTTGAATTTGCTGTTGGTCAAGTTCGGCGTAACCTAAGATAAACTCACCACCAGGGCTACTTTTTAAATAATAAGATGATGTTGCACTAATTCCCACACCTAAGCGTGCAGCTTGGGCGACTATTTCCGCATCACTTAAAGATGTTTGGAGTTTGATCATCAGATGCATTCCTGCATTCTCTCCCAAAATTTCCACTCTCTCCCCAAAATGGCTCACGAGAGATTGTACAAGTACTTGACGCCGCTGGTCATAAAGCAATCGCATCCGGCGAATATGTCGTTCTAAATGACCTTCGTTGATAAAATCTGTGAGAGCATACTGTTCTAATAAAGCAGATTGGCGATCGCTCAGCCATTTAGCACGGGTAAATACAGATACTAAATGCTGAGGTACTACCAAATAGCCTAAACGTAAAGCTGGAAATAATACCTTTGAGAATGTGCCAACATAAATGACTGAGTTGCTTTGATCCAATCCTTGCATGGCGGGAATCGGACGTTCACCATAACGGTATTCGCTGTCGTAGTCGTCCTCAATAATCATTGCACCTGACTTCTGCGCCCACGCTAGTAATTCTAATCTGCGGGGGAGAGATAATAATGTGCCTGTAGGAAATTGATGAGAGGGTGTGACGTAGACAAGTTTAATATCGGGAACTATCTCTTTGGTGAGATGACTGACAACAACACCTAAGCTATCTACAGGAACAGGAAATAAACAAGCTCTTTGTGCCAAAAAAGCCCGTCGCGCCGCTAAATAACCAGGGTCTTCCACCGCAATCCAGTCACCTCGGTTAATTAACAGACGGGTGATTAAGTCGAGTGCTTGTTGAGTACCATTAACGATGATAATTTGTTCGGCATTGCATTGTACAGCCCTTGACTGGGATATGTAGCAGGCGATCGCTTCTCGCAAAGGGCGATATCCCTGGGATTCAGTAGTATAGGAAAGCACATCTTTATTCAAGCGACAATGACGAGATAAAAGCTTGCGCCACAATAAAATCGGAAATTTATCTAACGCTGGTCGTCCGTAGCCAAAGTTGATCTCGGCTTGTTGTTCTGTTGGTAAAACTAGATCGCATACACTATGACCATAAGCTGATAGTGGTATTGAGGAACTACCAGTATTATGGTTGGACTCAATTGGTGCGGTATTCAGCAGATCATCAGGTAGTTGATCGCAAACAAATGTCCCCGATCCCCGAGTTGATTGTAAGTAGCCTTCACATTCCAGTTGCGCGTAACTTTGAGTAATCGTACTGCGAGAGATACAAAGAGATTGGGAGAGCGATCGCGTTGATGGTAATCTTTGTCCAGGCACTAATGTACCTAACAAAATTGCCCGTCGCAATTCCTCATAAAGTTGGCGGTGTAAAGGTACTGCTGCTTCAGCATCGAGATTAAAAACAAAATCCATAATCAAAGTGGACTGGTAATGTTAGTGAAAAGTGGCACTTGAATAACTCCACTTTCCTGATTAATCTAACAGTGTGCCATTGAAAATTCTTAACTATGCAACCAGAAGCTAACTTTGCTCCCACCCCAAGAACTACCATCAAACGAATACCCAAAAGGGCAAACTATGAACGCGATACAGTTTATGAGATTCTTGATGAAGGTTTAGTCTGTCACCTAGGCTTTGTTGCGGATGGTAAACCTTTTGTGATTCCCACAACCTACGGTCGAGTTGAGGATAAATTATACATTCATGGTTCTCCAGCTAGTCGGATGCTGCGCTCTCTTCAATCAGGGATAGAAGTTTGTGTAACTGTAACTTTGCTTGACGGCTTGGTACTGGCGCGATCGGCTTTTCATCACTCGATGAATTACAGGTCTGTAGTAATTTTTGGGACTGCGACAAGTGTAGAAAATACTGAAGACAAACTTAAAGCATTAGATGCCTTTGTCGAACATATCATTCCTCAACGTTCTGCAGAAGTACGTCCGCCAAGTCGCAACGAACTAGCAGGAACTCTCGTATTATCTCTACCTTTATTAGAAGCTTCGGCGAAGGTTCGCACTGGTGGACCTGTTGATGATGAAGCTGACTATGAATTGCCAGTATGGGCGGGAGAAATTCCCTTAAGCTTGACTACAGCTACACCAATTAATGACGCGCGTTTACAGCCAGGGGTTGAAATACCTACTTATGTCAGTCAATATAGAAGACCTTGACTAGTATTATTTCTAGATTCCATCAATTGCTATGGCGAAAATTTTCGACTGTATTACCGAACAACTGCAAAACTTCATCGCCACGCAGCAAATTTTCTTTGTCGCTACGGCACCGCTAAGTCCTACAGGTCACGTTAATATGTCTCCCAAGGGACTAGATAGTTTTCGCATTCTCACGCCAAACCGTGTAGCTTATCACGATTTAACAGGTAGCGGGAACGAAACATCAGCGCACTTACAAGAGAATGGGCGTATTACATTCATGTTTTGCGCCTTTCAAGAACCTCCCTCGATCCTGCGTCTTTACGGTCATGGATACACAATTTTGCCAGGACACCCTGACTGGGATGACTTATATTCTCAATTTCCGCAAATTCCAGGAACCCGTCAAATTATTGTCGCTGATATTGACATAGCGCAAACCTCTTGCGGTCACGGCGTACCCCTATATGAATACCAAGGACAGAGAGAGGTAATGGTGCAATGGGCACACAAAAAAGGCGAACAGGGAATAAGAGAATATCACAAGATGAAAAATCTCGTCAGCATTGACGGTTTAGCAACTCCACTCTCGCAAGTTAAATGAGACTAATTTTTAACGCGGAGGAACGCGGAGGTAGCGCGGAGGAACGCGGAGAATTCTACGCTACCTCTGCGCCTCTCTGTGTTTACTTCACCCCAAGATAACCAGCGAGTTCCTCAGATCCACCAACCAACTTTCCATCAATAAATACTTGAGGAGTTGTGGTTGCGCCTGTCACCGCACGTAATGAGCGGGTGGTAATATCTTTACCCAAGACAATTTCTTCGTAATCCATGCCTTTTTCTTCTAGCATCGATTTAGCCCTGGCGCAGAATACACAACCGGCTTTGGAAAACAAGGATACTAGTGAAGGCTTTTGGGCTTGCTCGTTGATATGTTTGAGCATGGTATCGGCATCAGATACCTCGAAAGGATCGCCTGGTTCATTTGGCTCGATAAACATCTTGTCGATCAGACCATCTTTGACTAACATTGAATAGCGCCATGACCGCTTACCAAAACCAAGGTCGCTTTTGTCAACTAACATTCCCATGCCTTCAGTGAATTCACCGTTACCGTCGGGAATTAATATGACATTGTCTGATTCTTGATCCTTTGCCCATTCATTCATTACAAAGGCATCGTTAACGGATATACAGACAATGCTGTCCACGTTATTGTCTTGAAAGACTTTTGCTAATTCGTTGTAGCCCGGTAAGTGGGTAGATGAACAAGTGGGGGTGAAAGCACCTGGTAAGGAGAAAACAGCTACTGTCTTACCCGCAAACAAGTCATCTGTTGTGACATCAACCCACTCGTGATCTTTGCGAGTCCGGAAGGTGACGTTGGGAACTTTTTGTCCTTCGCGATTGGCTAACATAAATCTGACTCCTTTTTTAAAGCTACTCTCAAGAGCGTACTCGGAATGAGTATGACTTGTCAAGTGAGTTATTCAAAAATTATTGTCACTGAGATGAGGACTGCTTGACGGGAATTTCTAGCCAAAACTCAGTGCCGTTACCTTCTTGAGAAGTGCATTTGATTTGACCTCGGTGTTTTTCCACGACAATCTGATAACTGATTGACAGCCCAAGACCAGTACCTTTGCCTATATCTTTGGTAGTAAAGAAAGGGTTGAATACCTTTGCTTGCAAAGCTTCAGGAATCCCAAGTCCATTATCTGCAATTTGAATTTTCACTCTTTTTTCAGCCACTAATTGTGTCCGAATCGAAATCTCAGGGGATTTGCTAATTTTGTGTTCGTTTGGTGACAAATGACCCATGAGCAATGATTCTTCAATAGCATCAATGCTATTACTGATGAGGTTCATGAACACCTGATTGAGTTGGGCTGGGTAACACTCGACTGCCGGTAATTTTCCATATTCCTTGACTACCTTAATCGCTGGACGCTCTCCTTTAGCTTTGAGCAGATGTCCCAGAATCAATAAAGTACTTTCAATCCCTTCGTGGATGTCAACAGATTTGATTTGTGCCTCGTCCAGACGCGAGAAAGTGCGTAATGACAACACCAAAGAGCGAATCCGTTCTGCCCCTACATGCATTGAATCGAGGATTTTTGGCAAGTCTTCCGCAATATAGTCTAAATCAACAGCTACTGCTTGTGCTTGAATTTTGGCGACCGGGTCGGGATAGTGTTGACGGTATAAATTTAATGATTCTAGTAAATGGTGGCTGTATTCGGTAACGTGAGTCAAATTGCCGTAAATAAAGTTTACAGGGTTATTAATTTCATGGGCGACTCCGGCAACTAATTGCCCTAAACCTGCCATTTTTTCACCGTGAATCAATTGAGTTTGAGTTTGTTGTAATTCTTTCAAGGCTTGGGTGAGTTCTTCTTTTTGGCGCTGAGTTTGCTCAAGTAATTCCGCCTGTTGGATAGCAATTCCTAATTGCACCCCAACTTGGGCGAGTAAGTTGATTTCTTCATCTTGCCAATAACGAGGTTGGGAGTTTTGATAAGCCACCAGTAATCCCCATAGTTTTTCTCCTTGTAAAATTGGTACAAAGGTTTCATTGCGAGGATAGGGACCTCGGCGACCGGCTTGGAGAAAGGTACTTTCGATGGGTTGTGGTTTTATTAGTGGTGTCCAATCATCAACAATCGAATCGGCAACAAATTCACCCCTCCAGTCAGAGTAGAAGCGGTAGATTGCCACTCGTTCCACTTTCAAGAGTTGGCGAACTTCTTGGGTAGTAGTTTTGAAGATAATATCGAGATCTAAGGACTGACGGATTTTTTCTACAGTCTTGGCAAGTGTTTTTTGCCGTTCCGCTGCTTTTTCCCGTTCTTTAAGGGTTGCCAACTGCCCTACCTGTTGTTTAACTTGGTCGAGGTACTCTTCTTGTTTTAGGGCAACTCCTAGTTGTTCCGCAATTTGACTGGTAAATTCAATTTCTGAGGGTTCCCAGTTACGCGGACCACTGCATTGGTGAATACACAGTAATCCCCAAAGTTCCTTCCCCTTCAACAAAGGCGCAACGACATTAGCCCGAATTTGAAATTGGGCAAGAATTTCTAAATAACAATCTTTGTATGTTTCTTGATAAATATCAGCGATCGCATTGAGCCGACCTTGTTGGTAAAGTTCGGAATACTTCTCACTAAAACAATGGTCGGAGATTTTGACTGTCATTGCTGACTTCCACCCTGGGGCGACATCCTCAGCAACGAACTCACCTTCCCAATCCAATTCTGGCTGGAAGCGAAACACTGCCACACGGTCAGCTTTCAACAACTGTCTAACTTCCGTAACGGTGGTTTGGAAAATATTCTCTAAATCAAGCGATTGGCGAATCCGCGCAATCACTCCAGTTAATGCCTTTTGTTGCTCAGTCTGGTATCTCGCTCTCATTAATAGAGCATGATGTTGTAAGGCAACTCCCATTTGTGCCCCTACTTGCGCCAACAAATCTAACTCATGCTCGTGCCAATGGCGGGGACTAGAATTTTGATAGGCGGCGAGTAGTCCCCAAAGTTTTTCATCTTGGAAAATCGGCGCGATCGCATAAGCTTGTGCCTGAAACTGCTCTAATAAGGCAACATGACAGTCTGTATGCCCAACAGAGTAAATATCATCGACTCCAAAGGTTTGATGGTGAGCATACCGCCCACCTTGAGTTGCTTGCAAGTGTGTATCAGCGATAATTGGTTGAACGCCGACTAATGGTTGCCAACCACTGGCGACTGACTCAGCGATAAACTCTCCACTCCAATCAGGAAGAAAGCGATAAATAGCAACTCGTTCAGCTTTGAGGAGAGGACGAACTTCTTGAGTTGTAGTTTGAAAGATTGTATCTATATCTAATGACTGACGAATTTTATCAACTGTAGTAGCTAATGCTCTTTCCCTAGCGGCGGCTTCCGATAGTTGCTGTGCTTGCAATTGCAGCTGCTTGAGATATTCTGCTTGTTGCAGCGCTATTTCCAGATGTTCGGCAATTTGGCTGACAAACTCAATATCCCCATCCCAGTTTCGCGGACCACTGCATTGGTGAATACACAGCAATCCCCAAAGTTCTTTGCCTTTAAGCAGCGGTGCTACAAGATTTGCCCGAATTTGAAAGCGCAAGAGGATCTCCCGGCAACAATCAGCAAGATCTGCTAGCTCAATATCCGCGATCGCACTGATGCGCCAGCGCGTCTCCGGTGAAGTGTAGCGATCGCTAAAACAATGGTCGCGAATTTTCATTCCCATTGCCGACGGCCATTGCTCTTCGACATCTTCGGCAATAAATTCTCCTTCGTAGTCCGATGTCGAATCGAAGCGAAACACACCGACGCGATCAGCATTCAGCAAATGACGAACTTCTGTCGCTGTAGTTTTAAAAATAGTCTCTAAGTCTAGCGACTCCCGAATTCTGGCAATTACTCCAGTTAATGCCTGCTGCCTGAAGCGAGTCGTCTCTATTGTCACCGGATTTTCGAGATTTGTCATAGCGCTCAACTGAGAAATCAAGGTTTAAGATACAAAGTTTAGAATAATATTCTTTTTCTTAGTCTTCCCTGGGAAGTCAGGGATGGTAACACGCGTATAGCGCTTTTTCCAGAAGCATGTCTAAAGGGAGAGGTAAAATAGAATTAGTAAGATTCGTCACAATTTATGCGCTTATGACTTCTGTTGCTTTGGTTAAGACTCAGTATGAAGCGATTATTGGCTTAGAAACCCACTGTCAGCTTAGTACTAAAACCAAAATTTTCTCTAGCAGTTCTACAGAATTTGGTGCAACCCCAAATACCAACATCGATCCCATTTGTATGGGTCTGCCTGGGGTGTTGCCTGTACTCAATGAAAAGGTACTAGAATACGCCGTGAAAGCGGGTTTAGCACTCAATTGCCAAATTGCTCCATACAGTAAATTCGATCGCAAACAATATTTCTATCCAGATTTACCGAAAAATTACCAAATATCTCAGTTTGATTTGCCCATCGCTGAGCATGGCTGGCTAGAAATTCAATCGGTTGATGGTGATGGCAATATTGTGCCTAAACGGATTGGGATCACCCGCTTGCATATGGAAGAAGATGCCGGAAAATTAGTTCACGCTGGGAGCGATCGCTTATCTGGTTCGACCTACTCCTTGGTAGATTACAATCGGGCTGGTGTACCCCTAATTGAAATTGTCTCCGAACCCGACTTGCGTTCTGGTCAAGAAGCCGCTGAATATGCCCAATCAATGCGGCAACTCGTCCGCTACCTTGGTGTCAGTGATGGCAACATGCAAGAAGGCTCACTACGGTGTGATGTCAACATTTCAGTACGTCCTTTTGGACAAGAAAAGTTTGGCACAAAAGTCGAAATCAAAAATATGAACTCGTTCAGCGCTATCCAAAAGGCGATTGAATACGAAATTGAGCGGCAAACTGCAGCGGTGGAAGCCGGTGAGAAGATTTGGCAAGAAACTCGTTTGTGGGAAGAGGGTAGCCAACGCACAATTAGTATGCGGATTAAAGAAGGAAGTAGCGATTATCGCTATTTTCCCGAACCTGATCTCTGCCCGATAATTGTCTCTAGCGAGCAATTGACAGCTTGGCGTCAAGAGTTACCTGAATTACCCTCCGCCAAGCGCCGGCGTTACGTCACCGATTTTGGACTCTCGCCCTACGATGCGCGGCTGTTGACAGACGATCGCTCTGTGGCTGAATATTTTGAAGCCACGATCGCACTTGGGGCAAATTCTAAACTTGCTGCTAACTGGATTATGGGCGATATTGCCGCCTACCTCAACTCTTCAAAAATCACCATCAACGAGCTAGCACTCAAACCAGAATCTTTAGCTGAATTGATTGCGATGATCGAAAATGGCACGATTAGTGGGAAAATTGCAAAAGACATTTTGCCAAAATTGCTGGTTGAAGGTGGTAGTGCCAAAAAAACGGTTGAGGAGTCAGGTTTAACTCAAATCTCCGATACAGGTGCTCTAGAAACCATTATTGAGCAAGTTATCGCCGCCAATCCGCAAGAACTCGCTCAGTACCGTCAAGGTAAAACCAAGTTGCTTGGCTTCTTTGTAGGTAAGGTGCTCAAGGAAACAGGTGGACGCGCTGATCCCAAGCTGACTAACGAGTTATTGGCAAAGAAGCTGAATGGCTAATAGGTACTTTCAACTAAAAACTCACACATCTTCACACAATCTTCATAAAAAACTCGGATAGGGGGCTTCACCCCTCAGGGCAATGATGCTATATTGTGTTAAGTAGATGCACCCTGATGATCGGGAGAGTCGCCCAAGTGGCTCTCCTTTTTTCTTTAAATTACTCCGAATAAAAAAGAAGGGGTATAAACCCCTACGCAACGAATACTATTAGCTGTTATGTAGATGTACCCTGATGGTCGGGAGAGTTACTTGAGTAGCGCTCCTTTTTTTTGCATCAGAGAAATTACGCACTCGATTACCTCAGGATAAGGAACGGGAATTAAATTTATGCACTTATTCACTAAGAATAACTACTCATTCACGATTTCACTAGAGCTGAGACACCAAAAGTCAAAGTTTACTGACAAAGGGGTGTTAACCCTCAGAGGAGTTGTGCTATATTGTGTTAAGTAGATGCACCCTGATGATCGGGAGAGTCGCCCAAGTGACTCTCCTTTTTTTCTCTTCAAATGCTTGACCGGCGCGAATGATTGATATAATCGCTCCTCAAGCACTCAGATGAGTTCCAGGGAAAGAAATATGGCAGACTGGCAAGAAATTACAGGCGGAGTGACCGCACCTAGAGGATATAAGGCAGCAGGAATCACCGCTGGACTCAAGCCCTCAGGACTACCAGATTTGGCTTTAATATTATCAGATGTTGAGGCGATCGCTGCTGGCGTATTTACCACTAGCCAAGTGCGTGCCGCCTGCGTAGATTATTGTCGCCAACGCTTGCAAGCCAAGCACAGCGCTCGCGCCATCCTCTGCAACGCCGGACAAGCAAATGCCGCCACTGGCTCCCAAGGCTGGCTTGATGCTTTAGAAAGCGCCATGCAGTTAGGACAAGCATTAAGTATTTCCTCCGAATCAGTACTATTAGCATCCACAGGCGTAATCGGTCAGCGGATTCGCATGCCAGAATTGAAAGCGGGGATTCCTAAATTAGTCGCAGCTTTATCAGATACCGGATCAGACCAAGCAGCAGGAGCGATTGTCACTACAGATTTGGTAACTAAATCTATTGCCTTAGAGACAACTATTGGCGATCGTCCGGTGCGGATTGGAGGAATTGCCAAAGGTTCGGGGATGATTCATCCTAACATGGCAACAATGCTTGCCTTTGTTACCTGTGACGCGGCTGTTTCTCCGACTCTTTGGCAACAAATGTTGAGTCGTGCGGCTGATAAAAGTTTTAATTCCATCACAGTTGATGGTGATACCAGTACTAATGACTGTTTGATTGCTCTGGCTAACGGTCAATCTCGGACGCCAGCAATTACAGAAATGGGTGCAGAAGCCGAAAAGTTAGAGGCAATGTTAACATTCGTTTGCCAACATTTAGCCAAAGCGATCGCACGGGATGGTGAAGGTGCAACTTGTTTAGTAGAAGTTCAAGTTTCTGGCGCAGTGGATGAACATTCAGCAAGGCAAGTAGCGAAAACGATTGCTGGCTCATCTTTAGTAAAATCAGCAATGTTTGGACACGACCCGAACTGGGGCAGGATTGCGGCGGCGGCGGGACGTGCTGGAGTGCCATTTGAGCAAGAAAGCTTGAAAATCCAGTTAGGGAATATCTTAATGATGGAAAATGGTCAACCTCTGGCTTTTGACAAGGCTACAGCGAGTGCTTATTTAAAACAAGCTGCTGCTGATGCTTCCAAAATTACGGATATGAGTGCCACAGAAATGAGTAATCATTTAGCTGGTGATCACAGTACTGTCAAACCTCAAAGGTTAGATAATCCCGTGATTGTCGCGGTTACTATTGGTAATGGTACTGGTTCGGGTCGGGCGTGGGGTTGTGACTTGAGTTATGACTACGTGAAAATCAACGCGGAGTACACGACTTAAGTTAAATCACACAAAAATAGAGGAAATATGGTTAAACCTGCAGATATCGGTGGAAAGCGTTTAATCGGTTTGGCACCTGATGCTTGGGTAAAATGGGTAACGCAATCCGCCGATGTCTTGGCGGGAGAAGTCCGGCAAATTATGAGGTGGGATATGGCTGTATTACACGAATCGCCTTGGTATCAAGAAATTTTGCAGCAAGGTGAGATTCGAGGCGAGATCCGAGGTTTACTCTCAGGTATTGAATTAGGTTTAGAACTTAAATTCGGTAGTCAAGGGTTACACTTGATGCCAGAGATATCACAAATTACTGATGTGAATGCATTAACAGCGATTCAGCAAGGATTATGGACAATGAATACTTTAGAGGAGATTCGTCACATCTACAGAGTTAATGAAGAATGAATCCTTAGAAGTTAAGGATGATATCTGAGCGAATTGTTAAATTTTGTAAAGCTCATAGGGCGAAAATAGAGCTTCACTGCTGGTGCTGAAAGCGGCTACACAAGAGGTAAAATCATGCATCTACTGATAGCGGTCAGATCAGTTGCAGGGAATTGTTGCCTTTGGGCAAAACCTGTTGTTTAACTTGTGTAATTAATAAAGTTATATTGTTAACATTGGTAAAAAAGCTGAAAAATTTGGGGAAATATAACTGCTATGGGTCGTCTTGGAGTTCTATTACTCAATCTGGGTGGACCGGATCAACTAGAGGATGTCGGGCCTTTTCTGTTTAACCTATTTGCTGACCCGGAAATCATTCGTCTACCTTTTCCCTGGATGCAACGACCCTTAGCGTGGTTCATCTCCACTCGGCGAACGAAAAAATCACAAGAGAATTATCGGCAAATCGGTGGTGGTTCGCCACTGCGACGGATTACAGAAGCGCAAGGACAAGCACTGCAAGAACAGTTGCATGACCAGGGACAAGAGGCAAAGATTTATGTAGGTATGCGCTACTGGCATCCTTATACAGAAGAAGCGATCGCTAGAATCAAACGCGATCGCATCGAACAATTAGTAATCCTTCCTTTATATCCACAATTTTCTATCAGCACCAGCGGTTCTTCATTCCGATTGCTAGATCAAATTTGGCAAGAAGACCCAAAACTCCAACAAGTAGAATACGTCGTCATCCCTTCCTGGTATAAACAACCAGGTTATCTCCAGGCGATGGCGCAACTGATCGCTAACGAACTCGCCTCGTTTCCTAATCCTGACACAGCCCACATCTTCTTCAGTGCTCACGGTGTACCCAAAAGCTATGTTGAAGAAGCTGGTGATCCTTATCAACAAGAAATTGAGGAATGCACTGCTTTAATCATGCAGACCCTCAACCGACCAAATCCGCATACTTTAGCTTACCAAAGCCGTGTTGGTCCAGTAGAATGGCTCCAACCCTACACAGAGGATGCGATTGAAGAATTAGGGCGTCAAGGGGTGCAGGATTTAGTAGTCGTCCCCATCAGTTTCGTCTCCGAACACATTGAGACACTCCAAGAAATTGATATCGAGTATCGGGAAATTGCCGAGGAAGCAGGAATTCATAACTTCCGGCGCGTACCTGCACTCAATACCCACCCTGTTTTCATTAAAGGTTTAGCAGATTTGGTTGTGGATTCACTCCAATTGCCTAGTCTTAAACTTTCCCAAGTTAACCAAATGAAGAAGCAGGTGAAAATGTATCCTCCAGAACGCTGGGAATGGGGGATGACTAGTGCTGCTGAGAAGTGGAATGGTCGGCTCGCTATGTTGGGGTTTATTGCTTTGATTGTGGAGTTGGTTACGGGGCGTGGGCTGCTGCATTTGGTGGGGATTTTGTAAACGCAGAGTTTCTTCGCGGAGGGAGCGCGGAGGAGCGCGGAGGAGGTTATGGGGGGTTCCGGTACCAGCGTTGCCATTGTTTTGAGCTGCGGACTGCTAGCCATAGGAGGGTTAGGGCTATTAGTCCTCCTAGGAGGGGGGCTTCTAGGGCTAGGTAGACTAGGGTAATGGAGAGGATATCTTGGAGGAATACTACCCATAGTGGTAGTCCTCGCAGGCGGTAGAACCAGCCTACTTGTACTAGCTGTAGGACTAGTGCTAGTAAGCCGCTGATTAGGGCGATTAGCCAGCGGGGTGTGGTTGGTTCGGCTACGGTTAATCCCATGATTGCCCCGGCAATTGGGCTAAGTGCTAGTTGAATTAGTTGTAGTACTCTTTGTCCTAGTAACTTTTTGGAGGCAAATAGTTCAATTAGCGACCAGCTGATTAGGATGCTGAGCAGAACTGGGGGATAAATATAATTTAAAAGTGGTACTTGTGACCACAGGTTGTCACCTTGCAACAAACCAATGGTCAGTAAAGGCAAGGCGATTCTGATTCCTGCCGCCGCTGAGGCTGAAAGTGCAGCGAGGATTTCAATTATCAACATAGTGGGGGTGGGGATAGCCTGAGAGGAAGGGAAGGCGGGGAGTATTCCTCTTCTACTCCCCAAATGTTAAATCCCTAAGCGCTGGTAAATTTGGTCTAAGTGTTTGAGATGGTGTAATGGGTCAAAACAAGCGGTAATTTCTGCTGTTGACAGAGTTTGGGTGACTCGTGGGTCTTGACTGATTAAAGTGCGGAAATTTCCTTCTGGTTTGTTCCATGCTTGATGAGCACAGGATTGAACTGTGGTGTAGGCTTCTTCTCGACTCATGCCTTTGTCTACTAGAGTTAGCATGACTCGTTGGCTGAAAACTACGCCGCCGTAACAGTTCATGTTCCGCGCCATGTTCTCAGGGTATACCAGTAAGTTTTGCACTAAGTCAGTGATCTCTACTAGCATAAAATGGGTCAGAATGCAAGTATCAGGTAAAATTACTCGCTCGACTGAACTGTGAGAAATATCCCGTTCATGCCACAAAGCGACGTTTTCTAAAGCTGCTACAGCATGACTGCGGACGATTCGCGCCATTCCCGTGAGTCTTTCCGCACGGATAGGATTGCGTTTGTGTGGCATTGCTGAGGAGCCTTTTTGTCCTTTGGAAAAGAATTCTTCTACTTCCAGAACGTCTGTTCGTTGCAAGTTACGGATTTCGACGGCAAAGCGTTCAATTGATGCGGCGACTAAGGCGAGGTTTTGCACGTAGTCGGCGTGAAGATCGCGGGAAATTACCTGGGTGGAAGCGGTGTCGGGTTTGAGTCCGAGTTTTTGACACGCTATAGCTTCAACTTGGGGTTCGATGTTAGCGTATGTCCCGACTGCACCAGAGATTTTGCCGACAGCGATGGAGGTGCGGAGAATTGTTAAGCGATCGCGGGCGCGCAACACTTCAGCTAGCCACCCGGCTAATTTAAATCCAAATGTGATGGGTTCAGCGTGAACACCGTGCGATCGCCCAATCATCACTGTATGACGATGCTTTTGGGCAGATGTGCGAATCGCCACAATTAAATCTTCTAGCCTTTGCAACAAAATATCTAGACTCTTGACTAGTTGCAGCGCCAAAGCTGTGTCTAACACATCTGAGCTAGTTAAGCCTAAGTGAATATACCGTCCGGCATCTCCCACATACTCATTGACATTTGTGAGGAAGGCGATCATGTCGTGACGAACTTCTGCCTCGATTTCTAATACTCGCGCTGGGTCGAAATTAGCCTTAGCTTTAATTTCCGCAACTGCTGTTGATGGAATGTAACCTAACTCAGCCTGAGCTTCACACACTGCAATTTCCACTTGCAGCCAGGTTTTGAGTTTATAATTTTCTGTCCACAGTTCACCCATTTCGGGTAAGGTATAACGCTCAATCACATTCCGTCACAGAGTACAACCGTCATAATTGTACAACTCATAAAGAAGTTATGAATGGTTATCTGCTTTAGTCGCTGTGTGCCCTCGCGTGCTTAAATTTCCTGTAGAGGGGGTGTGGATAAAGGCGATGATGCTTATTGTATCTGATTAAAGTCATGGCTGTGCTTGCACTCTCATTGGGGAGAGGATGTCAATCAGACTAAATACTGTTAGGGAAGTGTTGAAAGATGAAGTTTGACAAAATTTTAATTGCTAATCGGGGAGAGATTGCTTTACGTATTCTCCGGGCTTGTGAAGAAATGGGAATTGCGACTATTGCAGTTCACTCCACGGTTGACCGAAATGCTCTCCATGTTCAACTTGCGGACGAAGCTGTATGTATTGGTGAACCGGCGAGTAGTAAAAGTTACTTAAATATTCCTAACATTATTGCTGCTGCTTTGACCCGCAATGCCTCCGCAATTCATCCTGGCTATGGCTTTCTGGCGGAGAATGCGCGGTTTGCGGAAATTTGTGCCGATCACCAAATTGCTTTTATTGGTCCATCTCCTGAAGCTATTCGTCAAATGGGAGATAAGTCCACAGCAAAAGAAACCATGCAAAAAGCCGGTGTTCCGACTATTCCTGGTAGTAATGGCTTGATAGATTCAGAACGCGAAGGAATACTTGTAGCAAAGCAAATTGGCTATCCGTTGATGATTAAAGCGACAGCTGGTGGTGGTGGTCGCGGGATGCGCCTAGTCACCGAAGAAAGCGAATTTAACAAACTGTTTCAAGCCGCACAAGGGGAGGCTGGAGCCGCTTTTGGTAATTCTGGTGTTTATCTCGAAAGATTTATTGAACGTCCCCGCCATATTGAATTTCAAATTTTGGCGGATAATTACGGCAATGTGATTCACTTAGGCGAGCGAGATTGCTCTATTCAACGTCGTAACCAAAAGCTGTTGGAGGAAGCCCCTAGCCCAGCACTCAACCCAGAATTGCGCGAAAAAATGGGAAAAGCGGCGGTGAACGCGGCTCAGTTCATCAATTATACTGGCGCTGGTACAGTCGAATTTCTCCTAGATCGCTCTGGGGAATTTTTCTTTATGGAAATGAATACCCGGATTCAGGTCGAGCATCCTGTGACGGAAATGATTACTGGGGTTGACTTGGTTGCTGAACAAATTCGGATTGCTCAAGGCGAAAGATTACAACTTACTCAAGACCAAGTGATTCTGCGAGGTCATGCGATCGAGTGTCGCATTAATGCTGAAGACCCTGACCACAACTTCCGTCCATCTGCAGGCAGGATCACTGCTTATCTTCCTCCTGGTGGTCCCGGTGTCCGTATGGATTCTCATGTCTATACTGATTACCAAATTCCGCCTTATTACGATTCTTTAATTGGTAAGTTAATTGTTTGGGGTGCTGATCGCCCCACCGCAATTAACCGTATGAAACGAGCACTGCGCGAGTGCGCTGTCACCGGACTACCAACGACTATCGGATTTCATCAGAAAATCCTCGAAAATGCCGAGTTCTTAAAGGGTAATGTGTACACCAATTTTGTGCAGGAGATGAAAGCACTTATGTAAGGGAGTGCTCTTGAGTGGGGGGGTGTTCCTGGGTGTTCCTGAGTGTTCCCGAGTGCTCTTGAATGTTCCCGAGTGGGAATTTTCAACATTAAAACACTCATCATTTATCTTCCCCCCTTCTCCCCTTCCCCCCTTCCCCCACTCCTATTTCAAGGCGATAGTATTACCAACAGCCCTTGCTGACCGAGGAGGATTTCTCGGAGGAGACTGAAAATCCCTACCCAGATGATCGGTGTGATATCCACGCCTCCGATGGGGGGTACAAGCTTTCGCATCAGGACTAAAAGTGGTTCAGTTGGCCAAGCTACCAAATTAAAGGGGAGGCGGTTGAGATTGACCTGAGGATACCAAGTCAAAACGATGCGGAAAATAAACAAAAATATCATTAAGCCGAAAAACGGCCCCAGAGTCCAAGTAGCTAAGTTAACAGGAGTCATTGGTTGAGTCGGAAATATTTAAAGCTTTGTAAAGACATCTCATGATAATTGTAACCTTCATGCTGCTCCAGAAGAGAGACGGAGGAGTGGCGGAAGTTAGATGAGTGGCAGATCTTCTCTTTCTATACGCCAGACTATTAGAATTAAGATTGAAATGTGTAACAATCTTGTGGAAATCTATGACTCCCTCTTTAGCTAATTTCCTTTACAGTCTCCTGGCTGGCGCGGTGATTATCGTTGTTCCAGCAACAATCTTCTTGATTTTTATTAGCCAAAAAGATAAAATTCAACGTTCTTAACAGTCTCATGGAGCCTCAACGGCTTCGTGTGTCGAGTGTTTTCATTTGATGAGCAATTGCTCCTTTACCGATCTAAGTGGCTTCAAAGCAGCAAATATTGCTTTGAAGCTTTCGTGCATTATGTCAAGAGCAGAGTAGAGATTTTAATGGCAACTCGTTAACATAGATTTGATATTAGGAAAACAGCAATGGTAAATTTTGGGCTGAACTCAGCCAGTCTTCTGGCTCAGGTAAATTTGGGGACAAACTCAGCCAGTATTCTTGGAATTTTCCTGGCTGTGGCTGGGGCTGGACTATATTTTCTGCGAACTGTGCGTCCAGAGTTAGCACGAGATCAGGATATCTTTTTTGCGGCTGTTGGCGTACTTTGCGGCTTTATTCTGATCTTCCAAGGTTGGCGGCTAGACCCAATTTTGCAATTTAATCAGTTGCTGTTGACGGGAGCAACTGTGTTTTTTGCTTTTGATAGCGTTCGCTTGCGGGGGATCGCGACAGAACAAGCTAAGCGTAACACTCCGATTGAGGACATGGAGCGCAAGGTGAGCAACCGCTACAAGTATAATGATACGCGGGTAGAAGCTGAGTTAGAAGAACTACCTTATGATGACGATGAGGAGCCACCAGTACGTCCCCGGATTCGCAGTAGTCGGGATACTCGCTCCAGTCGAGACGAGTATTTGGAGGATGAAACTCCCCGGCGGAACGAACGCCGTCCTAGCAGTGGCGAAAGACCGAATAGCAGCGGCGAAAGACCAAATAGCAGCGGTCAAAGACCGAATAGCGGCGGCGAAAGACCTGTTCGAGGAGATAGGACACGCCGCCCTGGTGGTGCTACTTCTCGCCCGGTAAATCGGACTAATGAGCGCTATCCCGATGATGAGTGGGGTGGTGCATCTTCATCAGATTCCGATTGGGATGATACAACTGATGAAGGTCGCAAACCGCGTCGTCCTAGCAGTGGTGGGAGTCCACGTTCAGAACGTCCGGTTTCTGAATCTGAAGATGCATCTATTAGACCAAGAAGGCGTCGTCCTGGGACTGAGTCGAATCCTCGTCAAAAGCCGCAGGATGATGACGCAATTCCTGTAGATTACAAACCGATTAAGCAGCGAGATGACGAGGCAGATAATTCCCCTAATTTTGAGGAAACTTAAACCACTTAGTTATTTATCACTGGTCAAAAGTCAATTACTGATGACCAATGATTAACAGATTTTGGCTCCAGCGAATGATTCATTGGAGCCTATATTTATGTTTGGCTTTGCTTGTCGCTTGTAGTCCTGGCGACACAAACCGGCTTTCATCGTCACTCCACAGTCTTTACAGCGAAGAGCAACCGGCTTTAAGTGGTAATGGGCATGATTTGGCATTCGTCTCGAATCGCAATGGAAATCAGCAACTACTACTGTATAATTTTCCACAGGCTAAGTTTATTCCTTTACCAGGCTTGAATCGACCTCACAACATCGTCGAAAATCCCAGTCTTAGTTACACAGGACGTTACATAACTTATCTCACGAGCGACTACGGTAGACCAGTTATTGCCATGTACGATCGCGCAACTAAACAGTCGCAAATTTTGACACCAATCTATACAAGTTGGCTCAGAAATCCCCGCATTAGCCCTGATGGTCGTTATGTTGTCTTTGAAACTGCCAAGTCCGGTCAGTGGGATATTGAGGTGTTAGACCGGGGACCGGAGATTGAATTAGATCTTCCTAATGGTGTTTCAGTTGATTCATCTGCACCATAAAAGGGGGATCAGGGGAGAAAATTATGAAATGCTTTATTTATCTGATTATGTTGATTTTGACTAGCTTGTTAAGTAGCTGCGCTAGTTATCCTCGTCTGATTTCTTTGCCTTTTGATCCAGGCGGTCAGAGTCTCAACAGTCCGGCGGCGGAATTAACTCCGCAAATTTCTGGTAGATATATTGCTTTCAGTTCTGATCGGCGTGGTACACAAGATATTTATCTGTTTGATCTGGAAACTAAGAATTTAATTGATTTACCAGGACTGAATTCTTTAGATGCAATCGCGACTTATCCATCTGTAGACGCGGATGGTCGTCATATTGTGTTTGCCGCCTCACGTCAAGGTCGGACAGCTATCTATATATATGATCGAGAAACACGGCAATCGCGCTCTTTAACAGCAGCGCTGCTTGCGGAAGTCCGCAATCCCACAATTAGTGCTGATGGCAGTCGGATTGCTTTTGAGTCCAATGCTGGCGGACATTGGGACATTTTAGTCTATAACCAAAACGGCGAACTTTTAAATAGATAGCGTGCATCATGGGTTCGGACTACAAACCCATGATTCAAAGCTTATTCGCCTTCAGCTTGTTGAATCGCTTCGATTAGCGATCGCACTTGGTCAACTCCTAGAGATGGTTCAAAGGAAAGGGGAAACTTGCCTCGAACTAACATCCTCAATCCTAGGGGTGCAATACTCAGTAATCCTCTAAGATCCTGAAAATAGTTGCCGATCACTTGTATCCCAAACTGCCGTTCATCAATCCACCCGCCTTGTTTAACTAAATCTACTAATACTCGGCGATGACGAGTAGAACGAGTGTCAGGGACATCTTTTTGTGCTAGTATTTCTTGCTTGATTTTGGTGATTTGGTCGAGGGGGGCGACACCCATCGGACAAACAGAATTACAGTAAAAACAACGGGTACAACCCCAAACTCCTTGAGTATCTTGGTTATATTCTTGTAAGCGAGTTTCGGTTTGATTGTCGCGAGAGTCGGCGAGCATGCGGTAAGCTTTAGCTAAAGCGTGAGGACCAACAAACTCGCTGTTCACTTCTCGCGCATTGCACTCGGAGTAGCAAGCTCCACACATAATACAATTGCCAGTTTGATCGAGACGCTTGCGCTCTTCGGGGGTTTGTAAAAACTCACGTTCGCTAACTTGCCTGGAAGCTGTGCTGACATAAGGTGCAACTGCCTCTAAGTTATTCCAGAAGCCGCTCATATCTACTACTAAATCTTTGAGCACTGGCATGTTACCTAGTGGTGCTACCGTGATTTCTGGGATTGCAGTAGTTTCGCTCTTGTCTAAAGTACTAGTAGGTATACGGGCAATTTCGCTCTCCACATTTTCTTTGCAAGCTAAGGCTGAGCGCCCGTTGATGCGGACAGCACAGCTACCACAAATGGTATTGCGACAATTTTTGCGAAATGCCAAACTTCCATCTTGCTCCCACTTAATCCGATTCAAACAATCCAGGATGGTATTGCCTGCTTCGACATCTAAGCGGTAGGTTTGAATATGACTCGTGTCACCTTGTGTTTGCCGAATGACCTTAAAAATAATTTCCATTGCCACTAAAGTCTTGATTTTCCTACATTTGCCAAAAAAGAAATGATCGTCGGTTCACTCTTCGCGCTCATGTTCTGGGTAAACTTTTTTCTTTGAAGCTTTCGCTCTTAGCATTCTGATCACCCTTGAAGTATGACAGGACCGAGAATTCGGTGGAGTTTAAACAGCCACTGCTTCTAGTTTAAAGCCAACTTTCATTTATCATAAGTTTACAATCCGTTAATTAACTGACATGGGTTGAGTGAGAGTTTTGTCAACCCAGATACTCTTTATCTTTGATCTGTGAATGTATAAGCTAATGTCAATAAAAGTCAGTGGAAGAGCGTTCATCGGGAGCGCTTATAGGCAAGAGCACAAATTGGAGTGCTGATTCACGATGTTTGAAAGAGTCAAGACGATTACCTGGGCACGGTAAATCAATAAACTCTCTTATGGAACGAATGCGGATTGGCAACAGCTATGTCATTGATGAGATAAATTTTTATCAAAGCGGTGGAAAATACTCGGCCCCACGGACGATATTTAGATAAAATTATGCCGGCAAGTTTAATTAAAAACTTAAGACCATATTTGCTATTATTAGTCCATGCTAGTATTTGATAAAAAAATGGAGCTAACTCATCCCACTATCGATTACTATATAAATGCGGTATCAACTGCTTTGTTTCTTCGTAATAGAGCGACTGTGTCTTAGGCAGGATAACAAAACGAAAATTAGTGACCTTCCAAACAAGACCTCTCATCTGTTGTGGCAAATACAACAGAAGCATTACGGCTAAGAAAATTAGGTATCATACCCCTCACCTTATGGGCTTGTAGGGCTACCCCAGATGTCAAAAAATCAAATACTGGCATCTCAAACATTGCGGATCACTTGGAGAATATAAGGATATTTTGAGCATAATGACTGAAACTGCAACGGCACCATTAACTGGAAAAGCACTCCTCGCGAAGGTTAAGGAACTCTCAACTTTACCGCGTCGAGAAAGAGCTAAGCAATGCGGGTATTTCACTGTTACGAAGAATCACCAGGTGCGAGTTAATCTCACCGATTTTTATGATGCGTTGTTGTCGGCACGAGGAATTCCTCTAAGTCCGGAAGCACCAAAAGATGGGCGCGGGCGCGAACCGACATATCGGGTTAGCGTTCATCAAAACGGTCAGATTGTCATTGGAGCCACCTACACCAAAGCAATGGGCTTAGAACCTGGTGATGAATTTGAAATTAAGCTGGGATACAAGCACATTCACTTGATTCAGCTAGATACTGATAAAAAAAGTGGTCTAGTAGAAGATGTTGAAAGTGACGACGACGATGATGAGGAAGATTAATTCTGGCAGAGAAGAGGTCGGTTGAGGCACTCGCTAGATAGCTAATGCTTCAAAAAATACCTCTTTAGATAGAAGATTGAGGCTGCTGTAGTTTCAGTGTCATGCCTAATGAGAACAAGATTGTGGTAATTTTGTGAATTTTTTGATAGTGCAATTTAACTCAGCAGCCAATAGCTCACTGTCCTGGTTGGCAGATACACCTCAATTAATACAGATAATGTTTTTTTTCATTATCTGGATACTGTGCTGGTTGCCAGTGGGAGTGGTATGTGCTACAGCCCTTTCATGGCGACCGACAAAATCTTTACCACCAGAACAAAAACTACCTTTGGTAGTGTCGCTTTACCTACTTGCTCCACTTGTAATTTGGGGGGCGAGTAGGTTTACTAATAAGTCTTTCTCCGATTACGGATTGGTAATTAATTTTTCAACGCTAACTTCGATGGCTCTGGGTTTAGGCTTAGGAGTTGTGAGTTTAGCTGTGGTCTTCACCGGGCAACTAAGTTGCGGTTGGTGTGTTTGGTGTGCCGATAATGCCAAAACTCGATTACCCGGAGTTATACTGCCAATTTTATTAGTTGCCCTTTTTATTGCCGGGATTGAGGAACTAGTATTTCGGGGATTGGTAGTGACGCAATTGGCTACCAATTACTCCTATGAGGCGGCGGCGGTAATTTCTAGTTTAATTTTTGCGCTACTGCATTTGGTTTGGGAGCAACCTGAAACCATTCCCCAACTGCCAGGATTATGGTTGATGGGAATGGTATTGGTATTAGCTCGCTTCGCCGATGGCGGTAGTTTAGGTTTAGCTTGGGGATTGCATGCAGGTTGGGTGTGGGCAATAGCCATGATCGATACAGCCCAATTAATTACTTATCCTGGTAAAGTTTCCGATCTAGTTACAGGTAAAAATCAGAAACCGTTGGCAGGAGCTACGGGAATTATCTGTGTAGTCGGAACTGCTGGTATTTTGTGGTTGTTTTCTGGTTCTTTCTAAGAACGCGTCATGTATATACTATGACTAGTACAAGCTTACCAGAGAGTATCCAAACTCTCTTGGACAGACATACTGAGCCAGTGGAGATTTTTGCGGATTTGCTGGCGGCGATTGGATCTGTATTGCAGTGCGATCGCTGCTTTCTCTATGTGAGAAATCCCCAAACAGAAATGGGTAAAGTGGCTTTTTGCTGGCGGAGAAACTCCGAGATTCCTGATGTACACAACGCTGACTGGGAAACCCAACCACAATGGCTAACTCAAAAAGACCCGTTATATGCTGCAGCACTTCGGACTGAGCCTTCAGTGTATGTTGAAGATGTAGAAACGGCGAGCAGTGACGTTGTCAACCGGGAGTTTGAGCAGCAACAATTTGGACATCGGGCGCTAATTCATGCTCACCTGTGTTTAGATGGTCAACTCTGGGGGATTTTGCAGCCTTGCATTTTTGGTAGTCAACGAGTCTGGTCAGAATTTGATCGCGCTGTCATCACTCTCCTCGAAACTCAATTGACACCATTCGTTATTACCTACGTCAAGTCTTGCTCATAATGAGTGTTCGCCGAGGAACGCAATCGAGCTCGGCGAAACTCTACTTTATAATTAGATGAACTGGGAAATCCATTTAAAAATTCAAAACAGGCCAGTCGGGTTCGCGATCGTAACGAGTCATGTCATCAAATTTGCGTAGTTCAGCACGTTGAACCAAGTATTCTGGGGAGTCCTCTAGCCATTGCTGATTTAACTCCCAGAACGTTTGGCTGAGGCGATCGCGGTCTATGTCGGTAACATCGCCAAAATAGCCGAGTGTAATGTGAGCGGTAAGATTGTACTGTTGTTCAATTCCCAAAGCCATTAAATCGGGATTTTGATAAATTGCCCGCCGAAATTGCAGTAGTTGTTCGTAAGACTCTTGATCTTTAGGTAACAAACAAATAGCTACGGCTCTAGGCATCACAGTCAGTCCGAGCATCTGCCAGCGGATGCCTTGAGGGGAAGTGATCGATTTTTGGTACTGCTGAAATATTTGAGTAATGCAAACACCTAATTGCTCGCCAAATTGGGGATTTTTTTCAGTGGCGTAACGGTAAGCACTGTCCCAAATTAAATCCGCCAAGGTCAGATGAAAGCTAGCGTTAGGGATAGGAACAATCAGTTCAGATGCTGTCTCTAGTTGCAATTGGGCAGCGTAATCGTTCAAACGGCTGTAGAAAGCAGAATTTTCTGTATCTTCAGAAGCTGGCGGCGTGATCACTGTATAGCCGGGGAAGGATACGGCTTTTCTGCCACCTGACGGCTGTAGCTGGAATTTAGAAGATGTATGAATATGCTGGACTTGGGATTTATAGGTGTCTGGTAACATCATTCGTGCTACCCGATTTAAGTAAGTTTGATAGTTGTCGTCCAACTTTAATCGCCTCGCGCTGTAGATTTATAGATTTCCGGCACCACAATTTGTGTGTAACTAATATTGTCGTTGACAAAGAGCAACAAGTTAAGCTGGAAATTGCTGATTTATCATTACCTGACATTGAATTATGGCAATTTATGTATATTGGGGGGAGGATGATTTTGCAATGGGAAGAGCGATCGCTTTGTTGCGCGATCGCGTAGTCGATCCGAATTGGGAAAGTTTTAACTATTCTTCATTTTCTCCTGAACTTGCAGACTCCGTCATCCAAGGATTAAACAGCGCTATGACACCGCCCTTTGGGGCTGGTGGACGCTTGGTGTGGTTAGTTGATACTACTATCTGCCAACATTGCTCGCCAGAGAACTTAGCCGAATTGCAACGCACTCTACCAGTAATTCCCGCTGAGACGACATTATTACTTACCAGCCGACAAAAACCAGACGAGCGGCTAAAATCTAGCCAATTATTGAAAAAATTCGCCCAATTTCAGGAATTTTCTTTAATTTCACCCTGGAAAACAGAACAATTAGAGCAGTCTGTCCGGGAAGCTGCTGCCAAGGTGAAAGTGAATCTGACGACCGGATGTGTCGCACTACTTGCCGAAGCGGTCGGCAATAATACTAGGCAGCTATATAATGAGTTAGAAAAATTAAAGTTGTACGCTGTAGGTACTAATAAACCTCTAAATGAGGAAGCTGTGACCAAATTAGTCCGGTTCAATACGCAAAACAGCCTCCAATTAGCAGTAGCAATTCGCACTGGAGATACAGCAAAAGCTCTGACACTTGTCGCCGATTTACTAAATGCTTCGGAACCGGGACTACGAATTGTGGCGACATTAATCGGACAATTTCGCACTTGGTTATGGATTAAGCTGATGATAGAATCTGGCGAAAAAGATCAAAAAGCGATCGCCCAAGCTGCGGAAGTTGGCAATTATAAGCGGATATATTTTTTACAGCAAGAGGTCAGAACGGTGTCTGTACAACAACTCACTTCTGTCTTACCTTTACTACTAGAGCTGGAAATGAGCCTGAAACAAGGGCAGCAAGAAATGTCTACACTACAAATTAAAGTCATGGAACTATGTCAAATCTGTCGTATTTAGGGTTGCTTATATGTTAAAAGTGTATTTCTTGGCTATTTGCAGGAACTTCCCTTGCCGGAAATACTTCAAAGTGACTAATATCTCTGGTGTTGTAGTTTATTTTAATACGCAATATGATGTCATTTTGCCACGAATATTTCCGAACTAGGCTCAAACAAGTGCTAGGTCAATCAATAGTTATCGGTAGTTTGGCAACCTTGAGTTTGGTTTCGGGATTAATACCTAATCTCACCGCCGGTTCTCGTCAGGAAGTCTTTAGTTCTGCGGCACGCGCGGAAGATATTAATAGTACGGAAATTAAAAACTACGCCTTAGCAGTGTTAGGGATGGAACCAGTGCGTCAAGAAGCCTACAATGAAATTAAAAAAATTATTGGTCAGGAACCACCGGCGATTGCTTGTTATAAAACCGAAAGTTTGAGTCAGCTTCCTAGAAGTGCTCGCCGCATCGCCGTCAATTACTGCAACCGTTCCAAACAGATTGTCGAAAGCAATAATCTGTCGAGCGAACGCTTTAATGCCATTACTCAAGAGATGCAAGGCGACGACAATTTAAAAAATCGAATTTCTAATGAATTGATTCGCATTCAAAATTCTGCTGGGTCGCGCTAGACACTAAAGCATATATCAATATAAGAAGCAAAAATATGGGGATGCATTAAACCACGCCAATCGGGATATATGTACGCTCCTGATTTCATTCTCTCCCAGACCGCCTAGGAATAAATTCCCAAAGTAATATTATCATAAATTTATTCCATTTTAATGGACAGTATGCTATGAGAATGGGAATAAATTCCCAGGCGGACTCAAGGAGAATGAAATAAAGAAAGGATATACCTATCGCTCAGTTGGTGTAAGTTTTCATGTTTTAATTTTTGGGAATTTTAACTGTGAATGTACTCCCAACTCCGACTTGGCTTGCCAAAGTGATGCTACCGCCGTGTAACTCTACGCATTTGTTAACAACAGCTAAACCTAATCCTGTCCCTGGAAGATCACCGACTTTTTTGCTACGGTAGAAAGCTTCATAAATATATTTTTGTTCTTCCAAATCGATGCCGATACCTTGATCTTGGATTTGCAAGATTACTTGCCCCATTTTGCCGGAAAGGGTGAAATAGATATCACTCTCATCTGGAGAATATTTAATTGCATTATAAACTAAGTTATTAATTATTGAGCGCAGCATTTTCTCGTCCACATTAGCAAATTTAGTTTGGCATTCACTAATAAAAAAAATATTTTGTTTAGCACCAGAACTAAATTCAATATCTTCGATTAAAGAGTCACATAGTTTCTCGATGTCTAGCGATTTTGGCTGGAAGTCTAATCCGGCTTCGGCGCGGGTTAAAGTGAGAATATCTGTGATTAACTGCGTCATATTTTTCGCCGCCGATTGAATACGCTGGAGATTTTTGAGCTTTTTTGCTTCGGAATATTCTTGACAATTTTCTAAAACTTGAGCAGAAATTAAAATAGTACTTAGGGGAGTGCGAAACTCATGGGAAATCATGGAAAAAAACTGAGTTTTGCGTTCACTTTCACGGAGAATAGTTTCAGTTCGTCGGCGTTTTACTATTTGGTGGTGTAGTAGCAGATAGACTGCAAACAAAAGTAAGAATGTACAGCCACTACCAACTACCACCATGAAAATTGTTGCTTTGTAATTGGCTGCTGATTCTGCTGAAGAGCGCTCTAATAATGATTTCTCTTGTGTTTCGATTTCTGTGATTATGTGCCAAATCTGATCGTGGAGAAGAATCCCGCGATCTGTGAGAGCTATTTGCTCTGCTGTATTTGATTTATCTTGTTTGTGCAATTCAATAGATTTCTCAATTAAAGCTAATCTTTCAGTAACTAATGGGGCAATAATGGCAAGTTGCTTTTGCTGCTGATAATTGTTGATAGTAATATTTAGGGCGTGATTATATTTGGCGTCAATCGTACTAAACGCATTATTATAAGTTTCTAAATATAATTCTTTGTTAGTGATAATATAACCGCGTCTAGCTCTTTCTGCATCTCGCAGTGTATTAATAATAGCTTCAAAAGCTTGAATAACTTGATAGGAATGTTCAATTTGTTTTTGTCCTTGAAATAACTGAGTTGTATATTGTAAGGAAATAGTACTAATAATACAAATAATGAGTGTTGCTATGCCGAACCCACTAGCAATCAACTTTTTTTCCGCTGACCATTTACTCAGGAGTATCTTTTTCACGTTAAGAATAAAAATTTATGATAATGAAAGCTAACTCCACCTTTATAAATTATAGATCCCTGCTAAAGTATGCGAATTCTGCTTGTTGAAGATAATGTACGCCTAGCGGAAGCGCTTTGCGAAGCACTGACTGACCAACTTTATGTTGTTGATGTGGTGAAGGATGGAGAATTAGCATGGCAGCAGGTGCGAGCGATCGCTTACGATTTGATTCTGCTAGATGTGATGCTACCTAATTTAGATGGGATCAGCCTTTGTCATCAGATACGCAACCACGGCTACCAGCAACCCATTTTGCTTCTCACAGCCTGTGATAGTAGTACAGATAAAGTGAACGGCTTAGATGCGGGCGCTGACGATTACGTAGTTAAACCATTTGATTTACAAGAATTATTAGCCCGGATTCGCGCACTGTTGAGGCGTGGGATTCCCACAACACCAATTCTGGTATGGGAAAAATTGCAACTCAATCCTAGTACGTATGAAGTGAACTATGATGAGCAGCCTTTGCAATTAACTCCTAAAGAGTTTAGTTTGTTAGAAATGCTACTTCGTAACGGGCGGCGAGTACTGAGTAAATCAGTAATTATTGAGCACCTGTGGAAAAGTGAAAATCCTCCAGAGGAAGATACCGTTAAGGCGCATATCAAGAGTTTGCGTCAGAAGCTAAGATCTGTCGCTGCACCGGAAAACTTGGTAGAGACAGTACATAGCTTAGGGTATCGGTTAAAACATATACCTTAAATTGTCTCTATTCCCTGACTTAGTGAAGTTTTTTGTAACGTTAGAAATTAACCTCTGTAATCAAAAGAAAATTTCTTCCCGATTTCTTCTCGATTAATTCCCGATTTCTGCCCGATTTCTTCCCCAGCTTCTATACCTCTGGGGTGTAATGTCAAAATATAGACAGTTGAAAAACCCGCATTAAGGATTTCTACGTACCAGATATTAAGGTAAATAATATGCATAAAGTTGAACTTATAGCCCAAGATTTTGCGAGAGCATCAAAATTTACATTTAGTAGAACTACAGAAAACTTCTTTCAAGGCAGTGATTTGAGCGGATATGATTTTCGAGATACCGATCTGCGAGCAGTTGATTTAAGTGGTGTTAACTTAATTGGTGCAAATTTAGCGGGTGCAAATTTAAGCGGGACTAACTTAACAGGAGTTAACCTCAGTAATGCTAATTTAACAAGAGCCAATTTAGCTGGAGCAAATTTACGTGAAGCTTCTTTATGTGAAGCGGATTTGACAGAGGCTGATTTGAGACAAGCAAATTTGTGTGGTGCTTTTTTGTGGCGCGTTAAATTGTCTGGTGGTAACCTCCGCTCAGCTTCTTTGTGTGAAGTAGATTTGAGCGAAGCCGATTTGAGTTATGCTCAACTAATTGAAGCATCACTAGTGGGCGCTAATTTAACACGCGCAAATCTTACAGAAACTAACTTATCGGGAGCAAACTTGGTAGAAGCTAATTTGCCAGAAGCTAACTTGACTCGGGCTAATCTTTCCTGGGCAAAGTTGATTGATGCTAACTTACGCTCTGCTAACCTTTGGGAAACAAAGTTTATGAATACTAAGTTGCTTTCTACAATCATGCCTGATGGCACCATTCACTACCATCAGATATTTTAAAACTGGCGGCGCGAGAAAATCAAGATCGCGATCGCAAGTAAAAGTCCCGTGTAAAGTAATCCATAGCCAGCATTAGCAAAAAGGGCGTTGGGGCTAGGTAGCAGTTGCAAACCGTAAACAGCCTGATTTTTTAAATCTAAGCGCGAAAGATCTGGTAACACCAGATACAGACCTTGAGTGATGCTGGCAATGCTGGGATTATGGGTCAAACGACCAAACTGCAGAAGGTCGGGTGTGATATTCCCCATTAAATAAACTGCAAAGCTGAGGATTGTGGCTAATATAGAACTAGTAAATACACCTAGGGTAATTGCTACGGCTGCCATTAAGGCTAACTGCAAAAATAGAAAGAGTGTCGCTAGGAGAATGCTTTCGCCTGGGTAAGGAATGTGCGAAAACTGCATCAATCCGAGGTAAATTACTGTCATCACGGCAATAAGTACAGCGAGAACAGCAGACAAGCCGAGGTGTTTACCCGCAATCAACTCGCTGCGGCTAAGTGGCTTGGCAATCAGTAACAAAACTGTGCGCTTTTCAATTTCTTTGTTGACTAGTCCAGTACCGACAAATACGGTGACGATTAAACCAATCACACTCATCGCCGCGAGACCGAAGTCTAAGAAAATCTTGTCTTCTGTGGCCGCAGCTAATTCCGGTAGTATCCGGATCGCTACAGCTAATAACAGCGCGTAGAAACCGATCACATACAAGATGCGATCGCGCACTACTTCCCGAAACACATTTGTAGCAATGACGAAAATTCTGGCAGTATTCATCGTAACTTCTAGATTATTTTATACATACTTCCCACATAATTACAAATGCGATCGCGGTGGATTCAGCAGATTTTTATTACCGGAAAAACAATTAATCTTGGCGATAATATTTGACTGGTTACTATCTGGTTGAGCCAGAACATTAGTATCGGCAACATATGGTTCAATTGGGCAAGTTCTTGTGAAAAAATACCGCTTACCATCAGCGGTAGGACCATTCCACACACTGTGTAATTTTAACTTATAACCGGAATTTTCACTAACGACCTTAGATTCGACTTGCCACCAATCTTTTTCCTGATAATCTGTGAGTTTTAGAGCGATTACTTGATTGCCTAACTCCTGTATCCGCTTTTGGGAACTTGATAGCCATCTTTCTACTTGTGACCAAGATTTCCCAGCTACCTCTTGAATTACTAGAGGTTCGAGTTCGTTAAGAATCACCTCACCGTTACCAGGAACCTTTGCTTCGACATCTGTTTTCCGCACAAATGCACTATTGTTAAAATTATCTGATAATAAAGAAGGATAATTTCGCGTCCAACCTTGAACGACAAAGAAGAACTGTAACCAGCAACTGATTACCAGACTACCACCAATTAAAACTATTAGTCTTTGGCGCACTTCGGGTCTGGGTATTTGACTTTTGCCCGCATCAATAAACTCAGGAACTGCGGTGATCAGTGCAGAGAGTGTTGGCCACAAAACGAATGAGTTAGAGGAGATATCAGCGCGGTTATCTTGTCCAAAGGCAAAAACACTGACTAAAGCCCCAGTGATTAAGGCACCTAATGGCATACCAAAAATGCGCCTCGGATGGTCAATGGTAGACCAAGATGTACCGGCAATTAAAAATATCCAGCCTAAGGTAGAAATTAACTCTTGTGGTACGCCATCACTTAGGTATGACATGAACAACGAAAAAACGCTTAAATAAATTAATGTTTGCCAAGAAAAAGCTTTAGGCGGACTGACTAGTTTAATAACTGGTTGAAAAACATTCGAGAGAAATTTGAGAACCTGTCTAATAAACTGGGAAATAACATCCATAGATGACTCCTGTTAGTTAACGCCGACTGTACGAATAAACACAATAAGTAAAATAGCACTATAACTGAGAGCGTTAGCGATCAAAGTGGTTGTAACTACATTGGTATTTTGTTGACGATTTCGATAATCTCGACGAGTATCACGCGGCTCAACCGGGTCTGGCTGTTTTTTGTCGGTTGCAGGATCTGTCATTGCAAAAGAAAAAAGCAAAAGCAATAAATATTTAACAATAAAGGTGCCGATGAAAACTACTAAGCCAATGAAAATTAACGTAACCAAAGAGCTATTTCCGGCTGAAAAATCCAGACGATTGAAGAAAACGTAACTAAATAACTCAAATCTTAAAGGGGAAGATAGCCTTGGCTCGACAATAAAAAATATTAACCACCCAAGCATAGATGAAAAAAGATTGATAGCGATCGCATAGAAAGCACTAATTCTTTTTTCGTATTTCAGCCGTTTAGACAAAACGTATCCTTCGATTGCCATCGCCACCATTAAAAACAAAAAGTTAAATAAGATCGCACCAATTGGATAAGTGTTGTAAGGCATATCATCTACAAAAGTAATTGGATTGAGAAGTCTATCAGGATGTGATCACCGTATCTATGCTACCCGCAGAGTGTCCATTGGGTAAATATATCGCGTCTGGTACATCTACAGATGGTACAAAACGTTCGCTAAGATGAAATGCTATGAAACAAATATAATTGCAAATGATGACAAGGAACGGTATCGGCATTCGCACCGCCCAAATGCGCTCTGAGCGTCTTACAGGTCAAATCCACGTTTACGATGGTGCAGGGAAAGGCAAGTCACAGGCGGCTTTGGGGGTAGTTTTACGCTCGATTGGCTTGGGGATAAATACGCACGTAGATTTACAAGCAACATCTCTACACCGCGTCTTGTTACTCCGATTTTTAAAAGGACCAGAGCGAGCATATGATGAAGACGGGGCAATTGCCGCCCTACAGCGTGGGTTTCCGCATTTAATTGACCAAGTTCGCACTGGTCGGGCAGAATTTTTTACGGTTGATGAGATTACAGCTTTTGACCGTTCCGAAGCATTGCGAGGTTGGGATGTAGCGAAGGGTGCGCTGTCTTCGGGTTTGTATTCGGTTGTGGTCTTAGATGAAATTAATCCTGTCCTGGATTTAGGCTTGCTACCAGTGGATGAGGTGGTGCAAACGTTAAAATCAAAGCCGCAAGAACTAGAAATTATTGCTACAGGACGTGGTGCGCCAGCGCAGTTGTTAGATATTGCCGATTTGCATTCGGAAATGAAACCTCATTACCACCCAACAGCCGCAGAACGTGGAATCAAGGGTATCGAAATCTACACTGGTGCTGGTAAGGGTAAATCTACTAGTGCTCTTGGTAAGGCTCTACAAGCGATTGGTAGAGGAATCAATTATCCAGGGTCTACCCGCGTTTTAATTATGCAATGGCTCAAAGGTGGAAGTGGTTATACAGAAGATGCAGCTTTAGCGGCTCTCCAGCAATCATACCCAGAAGTAGTAGATCATCAACGCTGCGGTCGAGATGCGATTGTCTGGCGCAATTCTCGCCACGAGTTAGATTACCTGGAAGCGGAAAGAGGTTGGGAAATTGCCAAAACTGCGATCGCTTCAGGGCTTTACAAGACAATTATCCTGGATGAACTCAATCCGACAGTTGACCTAGAATTACTCCCCGTAGAGCCGATTGTCGCCGCCTTGCTGCGTAAACCCAGAGATACAGAAGTGATTATTACTGGTCGCTGTCAAAATCAGCCAGCTTATTTCGACTTGGCGGGCATCCACTCTGAGGTATTCTGTCATAAACACTATGCGAACCAAGGCGTAGAACTCAAGCGCGGGGTAGACTTTTAATTAAAGGAGTCATGCGCTCATTCTGTCGTGTGACGCATGACGCATGTATTCTTTATTGAAGAATGTACGATCATATAAGTTAAGGATTGATCACAATGGAAAATACTAATACGCTCGATTTAGTGACAGGACTGTTAGCTTTAGTGATCGTGCTAGGTGGTTTCTTGATGATGTTCACTACTGTGTTCACCACCAAGAAACGAAAACGCGATTAAATATAAAAGCCAGCAGACGGATTTGAACCGACGACCTGCCGCTTACAAGGCGGCTGCTCTACCACTGAGCCATGCTGGCATGAGGACAATCTGTTTGGTTTAGCTGTCCGATTTTGAATTGTACAACATAAATATGGTAAATGGAGAATATTTAGATAAAAAATTTAATTAAGTGGGAATTCTCCTTGATTGAGCGCTTTCATGGTATCACTTTTATAGAATAAGATCACAATTAAGCTGTGATCTATGTCACATTCTCGCTCCAGACCAGTATCAAAGCGGGAAAACCCAGTGTTCTTCATACATCAACAGCATGGCAGCGATGATCGGACGAGATTTACTAAGTCTGGCAGACCTGAGTACTACAGAAGTTCAAGAACTCCTGCAGACAGCAGTGCAACTGAAATCAGGGCAGTTGCAGTTACAATCCAATAAAGTATTGGGGCTATTGTTTTACAAAGCTTCAACTCGGACAAGGGTAAGTTTTTCGGTCGCTATGTACCAGTTAGGGGGACAGGTGATCGATCTTAATCCTGATGTCACCCAAGTTAGTCGCGGCGAACCGGTACAAGATACAGCGCGAGTGTTGGATCGTTATCTGGATATTTTAGCAATTCGCACCTTTGAACAGCAGCAACTCGAAACCTTTGCCAAGTTTACAAAAATTCCTGTAATCAATGCTCTCACCGATTTAGAGCATCCTTGTCAAGTCTTGGCAGATTTATTGACAGTACAAGAATCTTTCGGGGGTCTCACGGGATTGACATTGACTTATTTTGGCGATGGCAACAATGTCGCGCATTCGCTGATGTTAGGTTGTGCATTGGTAGGGATGAATGTGAGAATCGCCACACCTGTTAAATATGAGCCAGACCCAACAGTTGTGCAACAAGCCAAAGCTATAGCTAATGGTAAAACAGAAGTTATCGTTACCCAAGACCCAGAAGAAGCAGCTAGAGGGGCTACAGTGCTTTACACTGATGTCTGGGCGAGTATGGGTCAAGAAGCACAAGCCGATGAGCGGATTCCCATTTTCCAACCTTATCAAATTAATGATTCATTATTGAGCCTTGCCGCTCCCCAAGCAATTGTCTTACACTGCCTACCAGCTCATCGTGGCGAGGAAATTACTTCAGAAGTAATTGAAGGAAAGCAATCAAAAGTTTGGGATCAAGCGGAAAATCGCCTACATGCACAAAAAGCTTTGTTAGCTAGTCTTTTAGGCGCAAAATAGATACTTTTTGATGATGGAGTGTGCAGAATAAAAAATAAATCACAATCTCCACGTCCTCAAACTTTGCTTTACTGTGAGGAACATTCTATAGTACTAATGTTCTAGACGAATTTGTTTTGACCCCTGACAGGTTTATGGAATCTCTAACAGAAGCCCAAAGACAACTTTATGAATGGCTGTCACAATACATCCGACAGTATCAACATTCACCCTCAATTCGGCAGATGATGCAAGCGATGAGCTTGAAATCACCAGCACCAGTTCAAAGTCGATTAGAACATTTACGCAATAAAGGATATATCGAATGGAGTGAAGGTCAAGCGCGGACAATTCGGATTTTGCATGCTGCCAAATCTGGTGTGCCAGTTTTAGGAGCGATCGCTGCTGGTGGTTTATTAGAACCCTTCAGCGATACTTTAGAACATCTTGATTTGTCTAACTTGCTATTACCACCGCAAACTTATGCCTTGCGGGTCACAGGCGACAGCATGATTGAAGACTTAATTACAGATGGCGACTTAGTGTTAATGCGTCCAGTACCAGAACCCGACCAACTCAAAAACGGCACAATTGTCGCCGCCAGAGTTGAAGGACACGGTACAACCCTGAAACGATTTTATCGACAAGGCGATCGCGTCACACTCAAACCAGCAAATGTGAAATACAACCCCATCGAAGTATCTGCACTCTCAGTCCAGGTACAAGGTGCATTAATTGGCGTATGGCGTTGTTATAACTGATCTCAGTATGATTCGGTTAGCAATCGGATACACTTGACTTTAGGAAAAGGGCGCAAGCATTGCGCCCCTACAAGATAACTCAACTATTGCCTCCACTCTCCCCCTCTCCCACTCCCCCCTCTCCCTGTATGTACCTCACAAAGAACCCAGAAAAGGACAAATCTAACTTTCGGTTGAAGGTTCCATTTGCAGCGGCTTCGGGAGGAGTTTATCAAGTCAAGCAGCCACCGGGATGTCCACAGATTCCGTCATCTCTTAAATTGCGCCAATATCAGCAAGAAGCCGTAACTAACTGGTTTGCCAACAATGGGAGAGGGACGCTAAAAATGGCAACAGGTAGTGGTAAAACTATCACCGCGCTGTTCCTGACCACAGAACTTTATCAACAAATAAAATTACAAGTTCTGCTAGTAATCTGTCCTTACCGCCATCTTGTAAGTCAATGGGCGAGAGAATGTGAAAAATTTAATTTAAAGCCGATATTAGCCTTCGAGAATCTTCGTAGTTGGCAAAATCAACTTTCCACAGAGTTGTATAACGTGCGTGCTGGTTCCCAACCCTTCGTGACAATCATCACCACAAACTCCACCTTAATCAGCGAAGGATTTCAAACTCAACTCAAATATTTTCCGGAAAAAACCCTAATTATTGGCGATGAAGCCCATAACTTAGGCTCACCCAAACTAGAAGAAAGCCTACCACGAGCAGTCGGATTGCGCTTAGCACTCTCAGCAACCCCAGAAAGATACTTCGACGAAGACGGAACCCAATCCTTATACGATTACTTTGGACCAGTACTCCAACCAGAATTTACCCTCAAAGACGCGATCGCCCAAGGTGCGCTAGTACACTACCTCTACTATCCAATTTTAGTAGACTTAACCGAAGCCGAAAGCATAGCCTACCTAAAATTAACCAAAAGAATCGGACGAGCGCTACTATTTCGACAACGGGACAACAGCAACTGGGAAAACAACGAAGACCTCAAACCATTATTAATGCAACGTGCTCGCTTAATAGGTGCCGCCGAAAACAAATTAAAATCTTTACGTAACTTAATGGCAAATCGGCAAGACACTAGCCACACATTATTTTATTGTAGTGATGGAACACAAGAACTAGGAAAATTATCACTCCGCCAAGTCAAAGCCGTCGCCAAAATTCTTGGCAGTGAACTCGGCTACCGAGTCAGCACCTATACAGCCCAAACACCACTAGAACAAAGAGAAATATTGCGCCAACAATTTGAAACCGGAGAACTCCAAGGATTAGTCGCCATCCGCTGTTTAGACGAAGGCGTAGACATCCCCGCCCTACAAACAGCCGTAATCCTCTCAAGTTCCGGTAACCCACGCCAATTCATTCAACGCCGAGGAAGAGTCCTACGACCTCACCCCGGAAAAGACCGCGCCACAATCTTCGACATGATAGTCCTCCCACCAGAACTAGATCGAGAAACCCTAGAAGTAGAACGCAACTTACTCCGAAAAGAACTGCGAAGATTTGCCGAATTTGCCGATTTAGCAGATAACGCTGGAGAAGCGAGGATGCAATTTCTCAACTTACAGCAACGATACGACTTGATGGAACTTTGAAACGCGGAGGGACGCCGAGGAAACGCAGAGGAACGCAGAGTCCTCCGCGCTACTCCGCGCTACCTCCGCGCTCTCCGCGTTTCAGAAATTGTATCAAATAAGCATTTTAACCTCATACAACTAGTATCCTCACGGATGCGAATTCCCCATTCTCAATGCTTAAAATTAAGCATACGAAAAATCTCTGAATATGGAATCTAATATTGACGATGTGCAAGAGCCAATCAACAGCGCTACCCCAGAGGTAAAGCTGATTATTGAGCGAGTTTGGCAATTGGAAAAAAACCGGCTAGATAAGAAAAGTATGAGCCATATTAATGATGATATTTTAGCAATTGTTAAAGAAGTTGTAATATGAAGCTGACTTCCATTAAGATTTGCAATTTTCGCTCTTTTTATGGCAAGACTCCAGAAATATTGTTGGCGGGAGGAGATGTTCGCAATACAACAATTATTCATGGTAGCAATGGGGCAGGTAAAACTAGTCTACTGAATGCTTTTACTTGGGTGCTATATGAGAGGTTTAGTGCGGCTTTTGCAGCAGTTGAGCAGCTGGTGAATAAGCGAGCGATCGCGGAGGCTGATATCGGTCAAGCTGTTGAATGCTGGGTGGAAGTAGCGTGGGAACATGATGGTAAGCGCTACCGGGTGAGGCGTTCTAGTCGGGTGTATAAGCGTTCTGGTAGTTTTGAGGCAGGGAAGACAAAGTTGTTTATGCAGGTGGCTGGGGATGATGGACAATGGTATTTGCCGCCGCAGCAGCCAGAGGATGTAATTAATCAAATTTTACCTAGTAGTCTGCATCAGTATTTCTTTTTTGATGGCGAACGGATTGAGCAGATTGTGCGTTCTGATAAGAAGGCGGAAATTGCGGAAGCGACTAAGATGCTTTTGGGTGTGGAGGTGATTAATCGTTCCATTAAGCATCTAGGTGAAGCGAAAAAAAGTCTGGAAAGCGAGTTAAAGGCAATTGGTGACTCGGAAACTCAAGATTTGTTGAAGCAGCAGGGTAAAATTCAAAAAGAGAGCGATCGTCTGATTCAACGTCTCTCTGAGATTGAGCAGGAGTTGGAGTGTCAGCAAACTTTGAAGCAAGAAACGAGTAATTGCTTACGCGAACTGAGTGCGGCGAAGGAATTACAAGACAGATTGCTGGAGTTAGAAAATCAAAGAGCCTTAAATCAAGATAGTCTGAAGCAAACTAAAGAAGCGCTGAAAAAAGCTATTTCTAGTAAAGGTTATACGTTGTTACTTTCCGAGAAAACAGCAGAATTTGCCGAATTTACCGCTGAATTGAAGCAGGGTGGTAAGTTGACTAGTGGTGTGTCGCGAGAGTTTTTAGATCATTTAATCCAAAAAGGGCGTTGTCTTTGTGGTACTGATTTACATGTAGGTAGTCGCTCTCACAAAAGTGTCAATCTTTGGTTGACTAAAGCCGCTTCTTCTGCAGTTGAGGAAACGGCGATTCGCATGGGAGCGCAGGTGGATATAATTGAGCAACAGGCGGTGGCTTTTTGGGAGGATGTTGACCGAGAGCAAGCGCGGATTCAGCAGTTAAGACAAACCATTTCTCAAGTGGAAAATGAGTTAGGTAATATTCAGGAACGATTACGAAAAGACCCAAGTGAAGAAATTCGCAATTTACAAAAACGTTTGGATGAGATTGAGCAGAAAATTAGAGATTTGACTTTAGAGCAAGGAGCTAATCAGCAGCAAATTACTAATTTTAAGCGTGAAATCGAAAGTTTGAGTAAGCAGGTTGCCAAGCAGGAAATGAATGAGGCAAGGCAAGTCTTAGCTCAAAGACGGATTGTGGCAACTCAAGATGCAATTGAGCGCTTGATGGAAGTTAAGAACCGCCAAGAAGACCAATTTCGTCACCAACTGGAAAAGCGGGTACAAGAGATATTTAGTGAAATATCTGTGACACCATATATCCCTAAAATTACGGATAAGTATGAGTTGATTCTGGTAGAAAATACTTCTGGTTTTGAGATGACGGTTGCGGCGTCAACTGGTGAGAATCAGATTTTGAGCTTATGTTTTATTAGTAGCATTATTGACAGAGTGCGGGAATGGAGTGTGCGAAAAATGTTGATGATGCCAGATAGCAGCACTTTCCCCATTGTGATGGATTCGGCATTTGGCAGTTTAGATGAAATTTCGCGACGGCAAATTGCCAAGACAATTCCGAGGTTAGCCAATCAATTAGTTGTTTTGGCGTCTAAGACGCAGTGGCGCGGTGAAGTAGAAGCAGAAATGGCGGCTAGAGTGGGTCGGGAATATGTGATGACTTATTATTCTTCTAAACCGGATTGTCAGCAGGATGCAATTGAGTTGGGTGGCGAAAACTATCCTTTAATTAGGCAAAGTCCGAACGAGTTTGAATATACTGAGATTATGGAAGTGCCGCGCTAGTAATATATATCCCTCTTTACGTCTAGATCAAGTGGACACTTTGGGATTACAATTAATTTTCAAAGTGTGCGAGTGGCTCTTGAACGCTACTCGCTTGCGTTGATCGCTTACTATCTGGTGACGAATGAAGTTCTTGAAATATTTCCTGCTCATCTTCGCTATTCTCATCTGCTTTCAATCTTCTAGTCTGGCGGATGCAGGTGGTGAATGGGATATTGTTACTCCTGGAGGTAATAAAATCGGGAATCATCATACTTTACCTGGAGATACGGGTATAGCGATTTACGAGAAATCTGATGCTAATATTGATGTCTATGTTACTCAGGTAGCAGAATACGGATTTTACGATCGTTCTGTGATTGGCAAAGCTAAGCAAGGTTTTTTCTTATTTAATGAGAAGACAAAAGATATATCTTATTTTCCTGATAAACAGCAGCTTTGCGCGAAAGTAGCTAGTGAGGGGTTGAAATTTGACAATAACCTCCGCTTTTTGAGATTTAGCTATCACTGGGATTATTATGCTATTAAGTACTCACTTTACTTTTTGTTCCCATTTCTGATTTTGTTTCTGATTTTTTACTCATTAATGCCAGTAAAAAATTATTACAAAGTCAATTTAATTCTCAAGAATCCAGGTTTTGCAATCCTACTTTATATTTTCACAGTAGTTTTGAACTTTGCTCTTCTCAACAATAAAACTACAGCAGCAGGAACTACAGCTTTAGATTTTGCTACGGCGGCTATTTCTATTGGTGTGATTTTTGTTCCTTTATGGTTACTCAATCTCAAACTGTTACAGACCTTGAGTAAGAATGACCGGACTCGAAGAGGTCAGCAAGCAAATAGGATAGATAAGAAATCGCTGATGAGGTTGCTAATATTTTCAATTATATTTGGATTGGGATTAGCTTTAACTATCGGTCAATTAGAAGCTGCATCAACAAGTGTAAGATATTTTTCGTGTTAAGTTATGAATAAATTACTAATATTAGAATAATGGCAGAAACTGGCAGAATCAGAGTTGATAAAGATAAAGCGGATTTGGTGAAAGCTTTAACTACAGCCGATGGTGCAACAGGTCCTTTTCAGACTTATGCTGATGCGATCGTTTTTGCGGCGGCTTTGGGTGCAAAGTATAAGAAGCGTGTGCCTTTAGGAGAAATTTCTAAGCGGGAACCAGCGCCAATTGGGTTGGATATCTTTATTTCTAGAGGCTACGATTTAATTATTAAGTTACTGGGAGTTACGGAAACCAAAGACCTTAATATCCTGGCGACGACTGAGGAAAAATCGGAAAGTGAGCGACAACGCATTTTTGAAGAATACGCTAATGGGGGATTGGAAATCCTTAGAGGCGAGTTAGTTGGTGCAGTCGATTACTCTGAGCGGATTTTATTGCTTCTAAGTTACGAACGCACGAAAACAGCGCAGCCAGCAGAGGAATTTGATTTAAGTAAATTCTTGCCGGGATCATAGGTAAGATAATTATTACTAATTATTCTCGCTGTACCAGCCAACGTTCTAAATTGGTCAGGGTTGTGAAATTTAATAGTTCTATTGCCAATGTATCTAATTGTGTCGATGATAACCTTTGGATTTGAGAAGCGATCGGCGGCTCAACAGTACCCAGTCGAGCATTTAATAACGCGATGACAAGTTTTGCTTTACCTTCTTGAACACCTTGCTGTATACCTTGCTGCACACCACGCTGTTCGGTTGCTTGCTCCCATTCCAAAAATGCTTGTGAAAACGTCATTAATTCCTCCCGAGCATCTACATCTGAAACTTCGCTTAACTCAATAGTAACTTTCCAGTTCGCCAAAATGCGTAAAATCTGATTACGTTGTGGATCGTCTGTAGGCATTGCTCTGATTTCGGCGATCGCTTGTTTTTGGGTTTCACCGCGCCCTAAGACACGTAATTCTAAAGTTTCTCGTGTGACAGGTAGTTCGTCAATCGCGATAATCGCTGCTTTAAATATTTCTGGAAGAAAATATACCCCAGGCATCCAATCTGCTTTTAAAGTCGCGCCACAATCTTGAAGCAGAGGTTTTGATACTGATGTGGCTAAAATCCACAATCTTGGCAAATCATCTTCTTTTATGGAGCGATTTTCTTGCTGATTCTTCCGTCGAAAATCTTCTTGCACCCAAAATAACTTAAGTAAGCATGTCCGCACTTCGCTGCGAGTGGGTGGGTTGCGAAATGGTTCGAGTAAACAAGCAGTTTCGGCAATTCTACTTAGTAAACCTAAATCCGGTGCTGTAGCCTCTGCATTGGGTGTGAACCAAATATCGACAAATTTGGGTTCTCCTGGTACTTCCAAAGTGCGTTGAACAGTGCCGACTGGAGATAAAAGTTCTTCTAGAAATTGTTTCGATAGTTGGTCAAAAGGATTCTGAGTCATCTCAAATCGTTGCTTTGCTAAGTTCTACAGCGAGCGTTACTAGATTATAAATGACTTATGATGGAACTTAGTTGCCATTTTGCCAATTCAAAGTCGCAAATTTCCATCGCGCCACTGTAGCACTGGAAGCCTGATTACAACTGCATTGGGGGTTTACAGGAAGATAATCCCTGGTAAACCCTACAGACCCTTCCTCAGTATTGGTCAGAAGAAGTATCAAGGTTCACATTGGTAGAGTTACTTAAGTAATGATTTAACATGCGCCTCAGCGTCAAGGTAAGGGTTAAAAAGGTCGCGTTGTTCAGGTGTCAGCTTTTTGGGACGTAGGGTTACTCTATCTATAAATAAGCCTTTTTGATATCCTTCTGCGACGAGAGAACCCTCTTTGTAAAAGCAGAACTTCATCACAGCCGATACGTTTTTTAACTCGGTGATCCACATTTTGATATGTGCTGTTTCACCAAGATAGAGCGGTTGTTTGTAGTCAATTTCCGTATGAACGAGGACAGGGACAAATCCTTGTTCAGCAATTTGATGAACGGGTAAACCTATTTCTTCTAGAAGTTTACACCTAGCCATTTCCATCCATTGAATGTAAACAATATTACTGACGTGTCCAATGAAGTCGATGTGATAGGGGTAAATCTCAAAGTCACAGAGCACCTTTTTCATATTTTGTCCCTGAGTTAAGAGCAAAAATTTATTAGATTCTGATGACCGTACAAGTCACTAAGTAGTGACAAAATATCATAGACACTGACTAATTACAAGTAGAGGCAGAATCAGAGATAGAAAGGTAGTAAAAGCACAAATTTCGGTAGCAGTGGGTAAAATGCTGGCTGAATTTAGTTCTCGGAGTTTGGTGAATCACGCGATCGCTCCTTCGTTGCTGGTCAGGAAGTTGCGGAAAGTTTCCATAACAGACAGATTCAAGAAATGATTCCGCAATCCCGGAGTATGCTGTTATGCTACGGTCGATGCCGGTTTAATCTTCTTCACTCAGGTCATCTGCTTCAGGTTCATCAGCAGGATGATTGCTTAATTCAGGTAAAGCAGCTGCAAGTACAGCCGAGAAGCGATCGCGAACCATTTCTTTTTTGTTCACATCAGTCATTTTCTCATAATCTTTGCCGTAAAAGGCATTAGTATCAAAACCTCTGTACAAGATGTTGTAAGCATCACTACAACCATACCATTGAACTTTATTGGTATCTGCACCAAAAAACTTTAGCAACTTGCGTTTAGATAGGATAGGATTGCCATTAGCCGTATCAATCTCAATTTTACGCTCTCCAAAATACCACAGGCACAATAAAGAAAAAATTCTATCTTCTACTGATTTAGCAACTTTAATTGTTTCATTGACAGGGTTAAGAGAAACAAATGTCCATAAACGATAAGTATGTCCTGGTAAAAGAACATCTACTTTAAGAATGCCTTTGTCATAAAGGCGATCTAGAAATTTTAAAACATCATCGATGTTACCCAAGTTACTATTTTGTCCTCGAAATTGAAACTCAACCATTTTTCCCAAGCGCACCATTGCTTTTTGAAAGATGGCTTTGAAAGCCCATTGATTATCTTTCATGCTCGCGATCGCTGCTTGGGGACTGAGGATTTCTCGGTTGTTCCAATCACTATCCCTGATAATTTCCTGCTCTCGAATAGTTCCTTTATGCTTGCTCGTTTGTGCTTGATATCTGCCGAAAGTACCTTCTATCAAATTACAATCGCGGGCATACTTGAGCAAATTGCTATATGGTTTAAAGTCTAATAAAATTTTTATCAGCCAAGGACGAAAATTTACTTTGAATCCTTCTGTTGCTGCTTCTAAGTAATTTTCAGGTAAACGAGCAAAAGGTGTATCAGGTTCTCCATCGTTATCACAGTAATCTTCTTCATAATATCTGGATAAAGAGCGCCCTTTATACTCAAGTTCGTGTTGGTTAATGCCAAGTGTAGAGTCAATGCTTTTAATAAAATCCATTACCTGCTTTTTTTCCATCGGATCGCGTGGTGGTTTGAGATCCAAAGTTGCTGAAACTAAGAGGTCGAGATGGACTAAGGAATTTAGGTAGTAGGAAGTATCAAATCGGTTTAAGTCATCTTGCCAGCGCACTAGAGACAGAGGAAGTCGATCTTGGGCATCTTCACTTGTTCTCTCCGTTACCAGCGTCCTGACACACTGGGCGTTAATACTTTTGTCATCAAGGATAAGTTCTCTAGCCTTATCTACAGTCTTGGCATTTTTGTTTAAATCAGTGAATAACTCACGCGCAATTCCGCGAATGGAGTAGTCGGCTTCACTTTGATCGTTTTGGAAGCCAGTACTGGGATGTAGCAAAACAAAAAGGATAGGAATTTTGGTTTGTTTCTCAAGCGGACGAAGAGTCCCACCGCGAAACTTTTGATTTTCACGAAAAGTCCGCAGTGCCCACAAGCGATGTTGCCCGTCTACAGCTACTGCTAGCACTCGTTCTTCATCCCAACGCAGTCGCGCTTGCGATTCGACAGAAACAAACTGGACACCACCAAAGTTAGCTGTAGTGGCTCGTGAGTTGTTCCATTGTGCATCATCAAGATCGCTCGCATCCCAAGGAATCGGCGGAGGATTACCGACTGTATCATCAAAATTATCCTGGATTTTGCCATCAACTCCCTTGGGCATAAGTACAATGGTAATGGCGTTAAAAAATTTCAGTTTTTTGGGGTCGAGAAGATAGCCCTTAACAATATCGTCTTCTACTCTCTTCTCATCAATTTCTCGCTGAAACAGTTCTTTTAGTGACCATTTGGTATCTAACGAGGGTGAAATCTGTTCAGCAATTTTCAGTTCATTGATGGCACGGTCAATTTCAACTAATGACAGAAAATAGGGGAGTGCGATACCTTCTGATAATGTGTAAGTTCCTGTTAAACCATAAAGGGGTTTATTAAAATTTGCTTTGTCTTCGTTATTTGAAAATATTAACATTTTTGGTAAATTACGCCTGATAGTAAATGATGGAATAAATCTCTGTAAAGATTGTCTCTGACTAGAGAAATATTATTCAACATGGTAGACTACGATTGTATATTTTGAAATCAGTAAAAACCACAGATAAAGATTAAAGTTACTAAACTATACTAAAAGCAAGTCCTTGTTAGAACACTGAGAGCCAAATTTAATATTCTAAGATTAAGACTCTACGGAATTAAGATTAGGTATTTTATGAATATAAAAACTGAGGCAACGATTGAATATTTATAACGCTTACCTGAAAGTTATAAAGCAGAGATTATGAATGGAAAACTAATAACGCCTGACAAAGTACCGATATGCTTTTGACAAAGTTGGGTTTTTGGTCAATTTACCTAATCGCTGTTCTTTAAGTGCTGATGCTGCATTTTATACTGGAAAGCCTACTGGAGCGAATGTTAGTGGATGATTTGTTAAAATGCTGCTAATAATTTGGATAGCCAGTTTTTACAAAAATTTATATATTTTGGCAGGAGTAGCGATCGCTCAATCGAGAACTTGAACGTACTTTACAAATTTTTACATATACTGGAGAGACAATCCCAGAATGCTCACAAGCTTTGCACACAAGACAAGGTTATTTATGAGTCTAAAAGAAGCAATAATTGAAGACTTATACCGTGTACCGGAAAATGGTAAAGCGGAAATTGTGAATGGACAACTAGTACTTATGGATGCAGAGGAGAAAATGGCTACGAAGTGCCAAGATTACTTTGCTGCTGGGACGTTGGCAGTGTGGGATGTCAATGTATTACAAGCGGAAGTTGTCATTTGTCGTGCTAACAATCTTCAACAACCGCAAGTCTATCGCCGTGGTGAGTTGGCTGATGCTGAACCCGCTGTCTCAGGCGTCGCTTGATGTCGAGTCAAGGATTATACAAATTGAAAGGAAATATTAGCGGTTCGAGGGTATGGAAGTGGTTTTTCCTGTGCTTGGTAAATAAATACACGCCAATTTCAAATATCCTAATTTCCTAGCATTATTTCATTGTTTTCTCTGATTGCTTGTTCAATCTCCTCTGCATGAGCATTCGCATAAGCCCAAGCATTTACTAAATCAAGAGCACTAAGACTAGGAAAAGCTTTTAATATCTCAGCATCGCTCCTACCCAGATGGCGGTCACTTACTAACGACCAAACGGGAATACGAGTATTTACAATACATGCGTCACCGCCACATACACCAGTCGTTTTTTCAATCCCCTGCCAAACATTAGTTAAACTTTGAACTAATATCTGTATCGCCAGAGCCTTTTCAACGTTTGTTAATGCTAGCAGTTGTTTTTCCATCTCTTTTAAAGTCATAGCTATACCTAAGTCTTAGCAATATGCCTACAATTCCACCTTAGCAGTTAATCCGTCCTCTGGACATATCTAGAATTTCACAAGATGCATAGGGGCGCACCAAAATCCATTTCATGCATCTCTACTGCACAAAATGTGCGTCCAAATCTACGTTACACAGTCCCACGCCGATCGCTCTATCTATAACTGGAACATACTTTACGCTCTTTTTACATATACTGGAGAGACGATCCCAGAATGCTCACAAGCTTTGCACACAAGACAAGGTTATTTATGAGTCTAAATGAAGCAACAATTGAAGACTTATACCGTGTACCTGAAGATGGTAAAGCGGAAATTGTGAATGGACAATTAGTACTTATGGCGGCGACAGGTTTTTTACCAGGACGTGCTGGTGGTGAAATTTACGCCAGTTTACGTGATTATGAACGCCGGACAAAAAGCGGATATGCTTTGCCTGATAATGTTGGTTTTATCGTCAATCTCCCTAACCGCCGTTCTTTAAGTCCTGATGCTGCATTTTATATTGGAAAGCCAACTGGTGGGAAGTTCCTAGATGGTGCGCCTGTTTTTGCGGCTGAGGTTAGAAGCGAAAACGATTATGGTGATGCAGCAGAGGAGAAAATGGCTACGAAGCGTCAAGATTACTTTGCGGCTGGGACGTTGGTAGTGTGGGATGTGGATGTATTGCAGGCGGAAGTTATTAGAGTTTATCGCGCAAGCAATCCTCAACAGCCGCAAGTTTATCACCGTGGTGAGGTGGCTGATGCTGAACCCGCTGTTCCAGGATGGTCGATGTTAGTGGATGATTTGTTTGTTTAAATGG
>Ga0209512_1000557_pt1 | contig 58695 bp, 61 predicted proteins | sample frozenSSSSmetaG_FD_184142 | JGI IMG/M metagenome (GOLD analysis project Ga0209512, IMG submission 184142) | Glacier valley bacterial and archeal communities from Borup Fiord, Nunavut, Canada, to study Microbial Dark Matter (Phase II) -... | ecosystem: Environmental > Aquatic > Freshwater > Ice >...
ACCTCGACATTCGAGGCCATGCCGCTCGCGGTGACAAATGGGTTGGCATCTGTCTGTCCGGGAACAGCATTGTAAGCGGTCATACTTACCTGGTAGGTCCGGGCCACCTCTTTAGAGGTAGCCAGGCGTTTGGAAGGCTCTTCAGCCACCCCCGCTACAGCAATCGGCGCGGAAATCGTCTCCGCCTGTGCCGGTGCTCCAGCGCTACCCGGTAAAAACAGGAAGCTCAGAAGAGCTACTACTGCAATAACTGGCATAAATGAAAACCGCCCTTGCGGACGGCTGACTAGCCCATAGTAGCAGGTTTGACATGCTGTGTCAAGTGTCGTAAAGCAATTTCTTCATGTTCAGGTACCCCTCATTTTATAGAGTCAAGACTGGAAAAAACGGCCTATATACTGTATTATAACGACATGAGCGAGCACAAAAGGAAGGTCCGAAAGCTCTGGTTTAGAGCGAAGGAATTTGGCTGGGGTTGGTTCCCTATTTCATGGCAAGGGTGGCTTGTTACCGTTATCTATGCCCTTCTTTTCACGATATCCTTCCTTATCTTCTTTGGATGGGTTGGTGCCGCAACTGAGAGCCAAATTGGCCTTAGAGACCTTATGTTTGGAATTCTAGAGTTCCTTGTTGTTATAGGACTCCTATCGTATTCCCTCTTTAGAATCTGTACTAAGTTTGGAGAAGAGCCAAAATGGCGTTGGGGAAATAAATGACTTAGTGGAATCGACAGAGTTTTATCTTAAGAAGAAAACCAAAGCAAACTTACCTTCCAAGACAAAAGAGGCTCTTATTCTTTTTAGTCCTTATCGACTGAGTTATTAATATTCTTACGTATAAAGTCCCTTATCCTTTGCATAACCCTATCCCTATCTAATGGATCGCTCTTCGCAACTTCCCGGGCAAATTCGTACAGTTCTTCGTTGCTTACGTTCATCCATCTAGAGTTTTTATAGAAAAAATAAAATAATGTCATTACCGCAACTCGCTTATTTCCATTTTGAAACGGATGGTTTTTAACCATCAAATAAAAAAGTATCGCACCCTTCCCTTGGATACCACGATACAGACTTTTCCCATCGAATTTCTGAAATGGTGTTTTCAAACAACTTTCAAGTTTGTCTGGAAACCTAGTTACAAAAGGAGGAATGGGCTCATCCCATTTAAACATTTCTTGAGCAAGACTATGAGCTACTGTCTCAATTTGAAGTAATGTAAGTTCCTTGATGGCCTTCCTCTTAGGCATACTATTCTTTTGCAAGTCGTTCAAACGTATCTCGGTACTGACTCATTGCTTTTTTAACAGCAGAATCTATTTCAGTTTTCTGGGCCTGAGTAAGCCTAGATCCCATTACTGCTTCCAAGGACTCACGTGAAATAGCGTAATTTCTACCGATCTTTTCAGCTTGAATTTTCCCTGATTGTATCCAATTAAAAACTGAAATACGGCTTACTTTTAATAGTTCTGCGGCTTCAAGTGTTGAAAAATAAACCTGATCTTTATTCTCTTTCATATTTATAGCTTAACATATGTTAAGCTATAAATCTATTGTCAAATAAGGACTGTTATTAAGACTCCAAATTAACATAGGTTAACCTATAGAAATTCCCTACAAAAGATAGATATCATATTTCCATTATCTTTTCTTGAGGAAAAATTGATCTTAAGGACAGTAGTGTGGATGGCGTATGGAAGCCAGATTGGTACGTGAAAGTAGTATTTCTCAGCCCCTAACCGCCATAGCGGTTATTGATTCTCTTATCTCTGATGCCTCCTCTAGGGACGTGTCAGATATTCACATCACTCCACAAAGAGATGGAATAAAAGTACGCATGCGTATTGATGGTCTTCTTGAAGATGCACGGATACTTCCAAGAAGTATCCACGCAGCGATACTTGCGCGTATTAAGATACTTTCCAGCCTCAGAACAGATGAACATTTTGCAGCACAGGATGGTAGGTTCCGCTTTACGGACACCAACGGAGAAGAGATAGATGTGCGTGTATCGCTCATACCAACCTATTTCGGAGAGAATGCGGTACTTCGTTTATTAGCTTCTCACAAGGAGCACAGGACCCTGCGTTCCTTAGGGTGTAGAAACTCTCATCAGCAACTTCTTCAAAAGGCACTCAAGCGACCCTACGGAATGATTCTTGCTACTGGTCCAACAGGAAGCGGGAAGACCTCCCTTCTTTACACACTATTGCAGATGCTTGATAGCAAGACTCGGTCGATTGTGACCTTAGAAAATCCTATCGAGTACTCGATGGATGGAATTAACCAGATTCCTGTGTCATCAGACCAAGGACTTACCTTCGCGAACGGTCTTCGAAGTGTTTTACGTCAAGATCCGGACATTATTATGGTGGGTGAAATACGGGATACAGAAACTGCCAGACTAAGCATTAATGCCTCACTTACAGGTCATCTAGTACTCTCGACTCTTCATACTAATGATGCGGTTTCCACGCTTCCCCGTTTGATTGATATAGGTATTGAGCCCTATTTAATAGCCAGTACAGTCCATATAATTGTCGCTCAACGGCTCGTGCGTAAAATCTGTGATCATTGCAAAATAGAATGTGAGCCAAAGGAACAATACCTAGATCTACTTCGCAAATCTGTTCCAGAGCGTATACGAGGTACGGACATATTTTTCACAGGAAAGGGCTGTAGTGAGTGCAGAGATACAGGATACAAAGGCAGAATTGGTCTTTTTGAAGTACTCGTCCTAGATGCAGCAATCCGAGAAGCGATTCTTGCACGAGAAAATAGCGATGTATTGCGAACTCTCGCACTTTCTCGAGGAATGCTCCCCTTATCGGGTGAAGGTCTTGAAAAAGCCCGTAAGGGCATTACTTCGTTGGAAGAAATTGCCCGCCTATCCCATGACTAAAAATACGGAGTTGGGTTCGGGGATTTTACGTAAGCCTCGTTTTCTACAATTTACTACTAAAGATCAGATCCTTTTTACTCGAAGACTCTCAGTCTATCTTTCGTCTGGTGTTCCTCTACTTGAAGGATTAGCACTTCTTAACGATGATGCGCAAACTCGAAGCACATCATATATATTCACAATCCTTACTCGCACTGTTTCAGAAGGCAGGACCTTATCTTCTGGATTAACACTCTTTCCCCGACTAGTTACTGTTTTTACCGTCTCAATGATCGAAGTCGGTGAACAAAGCGGAACTCTACGAGAGTCGTTGTCCTATCTAGCCATTGCACTTAAAAAGCAGCAAGCTCTTAAGGGAAAGCTAATCGGAGCACTAATCTATCCTGCAATTATTGTTGTAACGACATGTGGCATTTGCATATTTCTCATACTGTATGCATTTCCAAAAATCATACCTATCTTTAGAGGTTTCGGCTCCGCTCTTCCTTTTGCCACCAGAGCACTTATAGCGGTATCCGACCTACTTTCAAAGTATGGGCTAATTTTTATACTACTTCTTCTACTGATTGGGGTAATTGCATTCTTCTTACTAAGAATTCCTACACTACGTTCTCAATACGATTTCTTGGTACTTAGAATTCCTATTCTTGGATCCCTCATACAAACATATTATCTCTCCAGCATTTCTCGAACGTTATCTACGTTATTGCGAACCGGTATAGGAATTGTACCGGCCCTTGAACTGGCTAGTGCCACTTCTAGAAGCAAGGCGTATGCAGAAAGTCTCATTTCCGTAAGAGATAGAGTTTTGGCGGGGGAACGCATTGCTGATTCTCTTTCGCCCTATTCAGTTCCCTTTCCACGCATGTATATACAGATGGTTGGTACGGGCGAAAGAACCGGGTCTCTTCCAAATGCATTTCACCAACTATCTGATCATTACGAGGAGGAATTTGATACGGCAAGCAGTACTCTAGCTACTCTCATTGAACCAGTACTAATGATTGTTATGGGTCTATTAGTCGGATTTATTGCGTTAGCAATAATCACGCCGGTATATCAAATAACACAGGATATGCATGGATAGCAGAGGCGTCACATTAATTGAGCTGTTGGTAGTACTTGGTGTAGTTACTCTCGTTCTTACCACAACAAGCATGGCCAGCTTGAGCTCGTTTAAGGATATTGGGATTCAAAGCGACAAAAACCTTTTAACTGACATACTACTTTTAGCGCGTGCAAATGCTCAATCAGGAAAATGTATTTCTTCTACGTGTTCTAAAGGAATGTCCTTCGGCGTACATATCAATGAAAAATCCTTTATTCTTTTTCAAGGAGAATCGTTTGAAACTCGGGATGAGGACGGAGACAGTATCTACCCTCGTTCAAGCTCATTGAACACTGAAGGAGCTAAAGAATTTGTATTTAATTCACCCGACGGTTCCGTGAAGGTAGCGGGTACAACCACTATCCAGGAACGTGCAGTGTATGTAGATACGTATGGCCGCATTGGAAGCATCATCTTATGGCCATGAATCGAGGTTTCTCGATTCTCGAAGTGCTTATAGCCTTAAGTATTCTCTCGACCACAATCATTGCGGTTACGCTTCTAACACTAGGAATGCCAAGCATGCTCGCAAATGCTCGAACCCACGCTCAAGGTACGCTTCTTGCCAGCCAAGGATTCTCGCAAGAAATAGCGCGTGGAGCGGAAGGGTTTTCAATAAAGAACCTACCCGGACCCGTCATTGTTGATCAATTCCATACATCCATCTCTAAAGATCTATTTGGAGATGGAGAAGCTGCAAAGATTACTAGTTCCGCGTTCTGGGAGACCGAGTGGGGACAGGGGCGCGCTTCAGAGGTAAAGGGAATTATTACTGATTACATGCATGCGAAAGACTATGCATGTAGTCCTTTCCTTTTCGGAAAATGGGAATCTCCAATTACTCAGGAAGTTCCCTACTCTTTTCCTCAACTAACATCGATAGCAGCTTCGAGAACAAGGATTATAGCCATAGCTTCTTCTACTCCCGGCTTTAACGATGCTTCGCTTTTTGTATTCAATATAGAAGCCGAAAAGACTCTTCCTGCCTTTTCCAGTTCTTTTGACATTGCAACGAGTTCTAAGGTTGGGTATATAGCTGCAGTACTTTCCCAAGACACGCTCTATACACTCTCGGCACATACTTGTACTAGTGCCGAGTGTGCATCATTAGACATATTCAGCCTTTCCACTGAATCGGTGATGAAGGGTAAAAGCGTATCATTACCTCCTGCACGAAGTATTACGTACCAAGATGGATACCTGTATATAGGTCTTCGTGGTTCTGCGCTATCGCCCGAATTTCTTATATATGATGTTTCGTCTCCGCTTTTACCTATACGTGTGGGGAGTGCAGAAATTGGAGACACGATTAACGACATCCTAGTACGCGATGCAAAAGCCTATATTGCAACAACCGATAATAGTGTTGCGGGCAATAAGGCTCTTATGGTGTTTGATGTCTCAAATCCTTATGAAGAGATGACGCCTCTAGCACGCTCGAGACAAGCGGGTGCGGGGATATCCCAGAAACTTACTATCTCTGGAGAGATTCTTTATCTCGGACGCTCGTCTCCTTTAAATTCAAAAGAGCTCTATTCGTTTTCAACGAATAACATTCAAACCTCCATTTCCGTACATGATACCGATAGCAGTATCGCTGGAATCATTGTAAGAGGATTTGAATTATTTGTACTCACGCGTACCAGAATAGACCGAATGAATATTGAAGATGAGCATAACCCTTTTGCTGATTCCACTCCCCTTGCTACAGGTACCTCAGGCGTTGCTCTCGCATGTGCTGGTGCTCGAATGTTTGTAGCCACTAACGATACCCGCGGTCATCTTTTACTACTTTCCGGACTATGAAGACATGTACATTAGGATTCACTCTTATAGAGATGGTGGTCTATCTGGGACTTGTGTCTCTTCTTCTGTCAGGAGCATTAGTAAGTGCATATGCCGTTACTGAATCTGCAGAGCGCAATCGATTGACGGCGCAGATACATATGGAGGGAACGTTTATATTAGATACCATTAGCGTCGCTGTAGATAATGCGGATATTATCGAGCATCCATCACAAACCTCAGAACTAAGAATGGTTTTGCTAGATACAAATACTCAAGAAAAGAGATTCTATCTGAGCGGAAGCACACTGATACTCGAAGACGCGTATGGCATACATCCGCTTAGCGACTATATAGTTAAAGAGCTTGCTGTAGAAAGATTTGGAATAAGCGGTAGCAGCACTACTCCCGAGTACGTCGCGGTGTCTTTTACTCTTCACGTTAAGAATCAGGGTATTCATATTCACGAATCATTCAATCGCGTGTTGTATCTGGCTGCCCCATAATATGGAAACATATTCCGCCCCTACATCATTACTGACCCAGCGCGGATACGCCGCCCTTTTAGCAACGTTAATTATTAGCGCCGTAACGTTAGCCCTAGCCTTTCAGGCAGGTGTGAGTGGTTATTTTGCGCGACTAGCAGTTCTTGAAGCAGAATATAAGGCAATTAGTCGTGGACATGCATACTCATGCAGTCAGATTGCCCTCTTCGAACTTTCCGCGAATACCTCTTACCGACCCAAGGAAGATGGAGACATCGTAACTTTAGGTAAAGATACATTTTGTACTATCAAATCTATTGAGTCTGCGAATGACTTAATTACGGTTGTGGTCTATGGAAGTCACAAGAATGCATATACGGCTTTTGAATTTATCCTCAAGAAAAAACCCCTATCTGAGCCGCCTTTTATTATCCTCGACTTTAGAGAAATTTGATCTTTTCTTTATCTTTTCATTACCTTCTAAATCATAGTCTTTGGATATATTCATCACATATCATCATGACCGCACTAAAGAGTAATGACTCTTCAGAAGAAAATCGTGGCTTTACTCTAATCGAGATACTTATTGTTATAGGCATGCTCGCTATTTTGGCTACGGTTGTATTAGTAGCCGTGAACCCTCTTAGGCAGTTTGCTCAGGCAAGAAATTCTCAGAGACAAGCTAACGTTAGTGCAATATTAAATGCCTTGAGCAATCGTATTGCAGACAATCAAGGATTATTTGAGACCGCGAGCACAAACTGCAGCACCCCCATTCCTACAACTTCTACCGTTATGGGAAACGGTACTAGTGAATACAATATTCGCCCTTGTTTAGTACCTCAGTATCTATCGGAACTACCCTTTGATCCTATGGGAGGAGCAAATACATGTACTGATACTAATTGCACAGGTAAATCGTACATAACCGAATATACTATCGTTCAAGAAACTACCTCGAACCGTATTACAGTATGTGCGCCAAAAGCTGCCGAAAGTACGTTGGCAAGCAGCACAGCTTTCTGTCTTACTCGCTAAATGATACATGTCACGCCTAAAACTGACACTACATTTTCAACAGCGCATGTTGGAACGCGGAATCCAAATTAATCATATAAAAATAGCTGTCTCGAACCCTGACTTCTCAAAAATTACCTTTCAAGGTAGGGTAAAGGTGAGGAAAAATATCAACGAACACACCTCAATTGAAGTCATCTACTTTAAAGATGGTTTTAGAGGATCGAACGATATCATTATTATTACTGCGTATTATATTGAATTATGAATATCCAGTACGATAAAGTTGCTGATGCTGTGTATGTTCAAGTATCCGAAAGTGATGTGGCAAGTACAGTAAGTCTTGGAGACACGCTTCTTGTCGATAAGGATTCTCATGGCAGTATTGTGGGATTTGAGATTCTTGACGCCTCTTCTCAGGAGAATGTAATAAGAAGCCTTGAAAGTAATATTGGTGCAGGAGTTCCAATTACTATAGTTGAAAATACTTTAAAAAGCCTCTAGACATTAAGAAAAGCCCCCTGCATAGCAGGGGGCTTTTCTTAATAGTTGCTTTTACCAACTCAACTGCCCTCCTGTCTTGTACTCGGTCACGCGAGTCTCAAAGAAATTCTTCTCCTTGTTGAGATCGATAGCTTCTCCCATCCATGGGAATGGATTCTCAACGTTGTACTGAGCAGGAAGTCCTACAGATGCGAGACGACGGTCAGCAATATGCTCAATGTACTGCTTGAAGCCGGCTGCGTTCATACCAAAGATACCCTTCGGGAAAACGGTTGTCGCAAACTCATACTCAAGAACAACCGCACGCTTCACCATATCAACAATGCGCTGCTGGAACTCTTCGCTCCACACCTCAGGCTGCTCCTCCTTAATAGTGTTAATGAGGTTCACGCCAAAGTTAAGGTGCTGCGACTCGTCACGCATAATGTACTGGATCTGCTCCGCAGCTCCGGTGAGCTTGTTCTGGCGCTGGAAGCCGAACATAACTGCGAATGAGCTGTAGAAGAAGATACCTTCCATGATGAGTGAGAACACGCAGAGATTCTCAACAAAGAGCTGATCAGCCTCAAGCGTTCCTGTCTTGAAGTCATCCGCAAAGATACCTTCATTCAAGCGAAGGATCATGTTGTCCTTGTTGTAGATACTCTCTACCTCGCGGTACATATTGAAGATCCTAGACTCATCCATACCGAGGGACTCCACGATGTACTGATACGCATGGGTGTGGATCGCTTCTTCGTATCCTTGGCGAAGAAGGTACATGCGGCACTCAGGACTCGTGATGTGCTTGTAGATTGCGAGCACCACGTTGTTTGCGGCAATAGAGTCAGCCGTCGTAAAGAATCCAAGAACAGTCTCAAATGCCTTACGCTCGTCGTCAGTCAGTACAGTTGTACTCTTCCACTGCTCGATATCGCGCTGCATGGAGATCTCCGTCGGAAGCCAGTGGTTACTGTTCCCTGCCATGTACGCATCCCACGCGAACGTGTGCTTCATCGGGTAGAGCTGCATCACGTCAGCATCGCCTCCGTTGATGATCTTACGGTTATTAATGTTCACGGGAGCTGCACCTTTGTTGATGGGCATAGTTCGTAGTTCTTTACGTTTATAAGTCAGCCGCAGCTATGCATTAGCTTTCACATGACTCGCACACTCCTGCCTCTTCTCCAGCGGCAACACGTGCCATCTTTGCCTGCCATTCAGCAGCCGAAAATCCGCTTGGCACACCGAGGGCTGGTGTTTCTTCAACAACAGCAGCAACGACTACTTCTTCCTCGGTTGCGGCAACTACCGCATTGAGTGATGACGAGGTACGAGTATGGGTTGAGCCGTACTCTGCCGTCGACACACTTGCCTTCTCTACCTGAGACGCACCGAGCGTACGAAGGTAGTAGGTAGTCTTGAGACCCATTTCCCACGCAAGGAAATAGATATCAGAGAGTTCCTTTCCAGACGTTCCATTGTAGAAGATGTTCAATGACTGAGACTGATCGATCCACTTCGCGCGACGTGCCGCAGCTTCAACAAGCCACTTGCCGTCAATCTCGAACACTTCTTTGTACTTCTCCTTAAGCACGCGAGGGATCTCATCAATGTTCTGAATGCTTCCATCGGCGTACTTGATGCGATTAAGCATGCCTGCGCTCCAGAGCCCTGCCTGCTTCAAGTCCTCAACGAGATACTTGTTGACCACGACAAACTCTCCTTCCTTATTACTCTTTACGTAGATGTTCTTGTAGATCGGCTCTACGCACGGGATGCATCCCACAAGATTTGCCGTTGAGGCGGTTGGTGCAATAGCCATAGTGTTCGAGTTGCGCATACCATACTGCTTCACGTGCTCGCGCACCGGAGCCCAATTGAGCTTGCCGCCACGCTTAACCTTAATCTCTTCACCACGCTCCTTCTCAAGAAGATCAACGGTGTCCTGAGGGAAGAGATCACGATCCCACTTTGATCCCTTGTACGAAGAGTACGTACCACGAGCCGCAGCTAACTCTGAAGAGCCAAGGATCGCGTAGTACGCAACAACCTCCATACTCTCGTCAGCAAAGTTAAGTGCCTCAGGAGAATCGAATTGGATACCGAGTGCGTAGAGTGCGTCATGGTATCCGCGGACACCAAGTCCTACAGGGCGATGACGAGTGTTGCCACGGCGAGCGTCTTCTGTTGGATAGAAGTTGAGATCGATAACGTTATCGAGCATGCGGATTGCGATGCGTGTTACGCGCGCGACCATCTCTTCGTTGAAGTGCATGACACCGTTCTCGTCCGGGAGGACGAACTTCGCGAAGTTGAGAGAACCGATCGTACATACCGCCGTCTCATCATCACTCGTATTGAGCGTGATCTCGGTGCAGAGGTTTGAGTTGTGCACCACACCTGCGTGATCCTGAGGAGAACGAACGTTGATCGGATCCTTCCAGGTGATCCAAGGATGACCTGTCTCGAAGAGCATCACGATCATCTTCTTCCAGAGATCAGCGGCTGGAATACGCTTCCAGAGTTCGATCTCTCCGCGGTCTGCCTTTGCCTCGTACGCAATGTACGCCTCATCGAATGCTGCTCCATAGAGATCATGGAGATCAGGCACCTCATCTGGTGAGAAGAGTGTCCACTCCTTGTTGTCACGAACACGCTTCATAAAGAGGTCAGGAATCCAGTTCGCCGTATTGATGTCGTGTGTGCGACGACGCTCATCACCCGTGTTCTTACGAAGCTCGAGGAAGTCCTCGATATCATGGTGCCAGGTCTCAAGATAGATACACCCGGCGCCGCGACGCTTTCCTGAACGGTTAATCGCAAGATTTACGTCGTTCGCGATCTTGAGAAATGGAACGATACCCTGGGAAGGAACGCCCGTACCCTTGATAAAGGAACCGGTTGCGCGAACCTTCGTCCAGTCAGTTCCTGTACCGCCCGACCACTTAAGGTACTGCGCATTGTCTGAGATCGACTTGAAGATACCGTCGAGCGAGTCGGGCACTGAGTTGAGGAAACAGTTCGAAAGCTGCGCCTTCTTTGCTCCTGCCTGGAAGAGCGTGCGCCCTCCTGGGGTGTAGTAGAAGTTTGAAAGCACGTCATAGAATTCGAGCGCTGCCGCTTCGCGATCTTCTGGCTTCTCTGCGATAGCGAGGCCCATCGCAATACGCATCCAGAGCATCTGGGGAGTCTCAAGCGTGCGCTTTGCCTTCGGGTCTTCCATGCAGTAGCGACTGATCATGATCTCAAGACCCATGTACTCGAAGAGTGTATCGTTCTCGAACTTCATCGCGCGCGCCATCTTTGAGAGATCGAACTCAGCCATGCGCTCATCGAGATCGCCCTTTGCAACGAGGTTCTTCATGTTCTCCGTGAACACGCGCTCGTGTGCATCGAGAGGATTCTTTGCATCGAACTCAGCGCCGAATACTTCAGCGTAGAGACGATTGAGAAGGAGGCGTGCCGCGAGACGAGAGTATGCAGGGTCACGCTCGATCATGGAGCGAACAACCATGATGAGCGCCTTCCCTACTTCTGCCGTAGTCATTCCTTCGTAAAGCTCGTACTTGAGCTGAGAGAGGATATGCTCAATATCGAAACTTCCTACCTGATCCTCTTTCGCAAGATGCTCAAGGGTCTGACGAAGCTTTGTTTCGTTGAAACGCTCTTGCTTTCCTGACGCAGTCGTAATGAGAAGTCCTTCTTCTTCGATCTTCTCAAGCACTTCCTGCTTTTTCTCTTCACGAATCTTCGTATGTTCGTAGCGATACACGATGTAGTGCTTTGCTACAGAAAGATAGCCCGCTTCCATAAGAGCGAGCTCTACAAGATCCTGTACGTTCTCCACTGAAGGAGTCTGCTCATCACCGAACTTCATCGAAAGATCTTCGAGAACTCCTGTGCTGAGTTTCTCAAGAGTCTCTTCATCGACGACTACATCAACACTCGCAAACGCCTTCCGTAGAGCATCTGTAATCTTTGCCTCCTCAAAGTCGACGATACTCCCATTTCGCTTTTTGACCTGCTTCATAATAGATGGTAATCCCGTAGGTTACGCGGCACGTTTATAAGACAGCCTTGGCTCTTGTGCTGGCAGGGATTTCTATCCACTTTGGACTGCGCTGAGGACGCCGTAGCGTTTGCTCCCGCTTTTCCCAACTGCATTCGGCTGGTTTGTCTCCCTATAATACTCGTCTTCATCTAATTCTCCGTGTGTATAAACCAGCACGAAACGTTCTGAAATAGAGGCAAGACACGAGTTTAAAAAGCGTAGTAAATAGGCCACCTAGACGGCAAGAAAACTCGTGATAAAGTTCTTATACCCCACGACTCGCGCGGTATTGGGGACGGTCAGACCCTCGTGTATGCATGCAACACGACCGGAGACCCTGGAGGGGAGAGTTTTCTATGCATAAGTTCGCCCGAACAAGTGTCATGTGGCTCTCCCCACCAAAATAGAGATGCAGATTCTTTCGCCCGCTTACACAGCGGGTTTTCTTTTATATACTCCTTCATGAAGGCTTCATGCAGTAATAGGTACAGTCATCCTACAAAGATATTAGCCAGTAACTCCCCAATCTCATGCGTATACTTATCGTTGAAGACGAAGCGAAACTTGCCGAAGGACTCAAGCGTGGTCTTGAATCAAAGGGATTCGCGGTAGATTGGATTGCTGAGAGCGAAAAGGCAAAGACTCGTATTCTCCTCTATCGTGAGGAATATGATCTCATTCTCATGGACCTTATGCTTCCAGGCATTGATGGCGCAACTATCACTCGTGAAGCACGTAAGGAAGGAGTGAAGACTCCTATCATCATCCTCACGGCTCGGGATGAGACGGAGTACAAGATCGAGCTTCTTAACACAGGTGCGGATGATTATCTTGCAAAGCCATTCTCGTTCGAGGAACTTGTTGCGCGCATTAACGCTGTGCTGCGTCGCCCCGAACAGAGCCTTCCTTCCAAGATGACCGTTCGTGATATTGAGCTTGATAGCGGAGCCCGCACCGTTACGAAGGGTGGAAAACTGCTTGCACTTACCCTTAAGGAGTACTCGCTCCTCGAGTACTTCATGCGCCACCCAGATGAGGCACTTACTCGCGAGAGCATTCTTGACCATGTCTGGAGTTTTGACTTCCCTGGCTTCTCGAACGTTCTTGATGTACACATGAAGAATCTTCGTAAGAAGCTTGATACCTATGCAGATGCACCCCTCTTCGAAACTGTCCGTGGCGTGGGTTACCGACTTAATCGATAAGTACAGGTACAACCTGTTCTATAAGACTGCGACGCATGTCGTAGGGCTTCAGGTGGTACTCGCACTCATCTCTATCGTCGTCTTCGTCTGGGGCGTGCAATACGCTCAGGAACGTACCGTGGGCATCATAAGCACCCATATCCAGGACGCTATCCTTGCGGGAGCAACGACTACTCCAGGGAATCTTCCCGGCACCATTGATGCCGTGAGGGAGCAGGCATTCACCTATGCCTTTCTAGGCCTCGTGGCGCTCAATATCCTCTTCGGTTTCCTTATCGCGCGCTATGCACTCTGGCCAACGCGCAATTCGCTCCAGTTCCAGAAGAAGTTCATTGGAAATATCGCGCATGAGATCCGCACGCCGCTCGCGATCATCAAGACCAACACCGAGGTTGCGCTCTTCGACCCAAAGCTAAGCCCGAGCGTGCGAGAGACCTTCAGCGACACCGTTATCGAGCTTGATCGCATCTCAGAGACCATAAACAACCTCCTCTCGTTCGATACCCTCACGCGTCCCCGCAAAATGCCGTTCGTAGCTACCGATCTCGCCGCTATCGTACGGACGACGCTTGAGCGCCATCAGGCACTGGCTGATTCTCGTGGCGTCGAACTCATCGCAGACATCGGGGCGCACTATACGGTATGCGGGAATGCGACGGCGCTTGAACAGGTTATTACGAACCTCGTGAAGAATGCCGTTAACTACACCCCGAAGGATCAGAACGGTTCAGTGACGGTGTCTGTAGGTGCGACCGACGGGAATAAGGTAGCTATTATCGTAAAGGATACGGGCATTGGTATTGATCAGAAGGATCTCTTTCATATCTTTGAGCCGTTCTACCGCGGAGATACATCCCGCGCGCGCGGTATTGGTACCGGGACGTCAGGTCTTGGTTTGGCTATCGTGAACGAGATTGTACGACTCCATAAAGGTGCCATATCTATTCGCAGCACTCCTGGCGTAGGTACATCTATCCGCATTGTCCTTCCCGCAACCATCGATAAGAACTTGCCTGACCCTCTTGTAACGGATGGCAAAGGAAATACGAACGAGGTTTCCGTTGATTTCTCATAGCCGAGAGATCTTCATGAATCCGTTCACTTTGGATTCATACCTGATTAGGTACAGTACGTGAGTTGAGGAATGGTACGGCATGCACACGTGCACCCCTGCCACAGCCTCACTGTTCTTTCTCACAAGATTTACGCCGCGCATCCCAAGGGATTGATACGCGGCATACGGGAAAGTTCCTTACCAGACGCATCAGATACGCGCCTGTATGATACAGAAACATAAGGATTGATACCGGGGCCACGCACTGTTAATCAGCTGCGTGGCCCCGGGTCTTTCCTCCTATTTCGGATACTGATCTTTCCATATCTCCTTAAAGTAATAGAGATTGAATGCTGGAATACGTCCGGCAATATAGTCTTTCTCAAGATTGAGGAATTCTTCGTATTTTCTCGGATACCAATCCTGACCGTTCATACTCCTGTCGTCTTTATGCTTCTCGTATATATATTTATATACCTCTGCCATCGAAGCGTAGTCCGTACTCGATACCATCCCATCTCCTCCAAATCTCATGCGGTATATGTATAGCAAGTGTGGCACGAATAGAAAGCCACCCGGATACGCTTCGTTAAGCGTAAGTACGAATTCCCAATCTTCCGAATAGATGAGATTCTCATCAAACCGAATACCGTCCGCAACAATTCTCGAAGAGTGCATTAATCCATCACACATGACGTGAAAGGTTCGTCTCGAAATTCCTTCCGAGGTTGGATCTTTCGCAAATTCGCGGTCGGTTTCATCCCTTGAAAAGATAAGCTTCCCGTTCTCGTAGAGCTCAATGAGGCGATGTCCCTTTGGAATCGCGAATACGGCATGCGGATGATCCTTTAAATCCTGCATCATCACTTCCAAGTAGTTCGGGAGAAAGACGTCGTCACTATCTAGGTAACATATCCAGTCGCCTGATGCGCGAGTAAGTCCCGTATTCCGAGCAGCAGACTGCCGTGCGTTTTCTTGGTACACATACTTAATCCTCGAATCGTTGAAAGAAGCAACGACTTGTTTCGTGTCGTCAGTAGAACCGTCATCAACCACGATCAGCTCCCAGTGTGGATAGGTCTGTTCGATCACGCTTTTAAGCGCATTCGAGAGCGTATAGCCACGGTTGTACGTTGGGAGCACTATGGAGATAAGTGGAGAATCACTCACACCCAAACTATACCAAATACTAATTCTTCAGCCCTGCGCCGTTCCTAAAGAGAATAAGCGTAACGATGAAGGCAATAACCGTAAGGCCTCCCATAACGCTGAAAGAGATCGCGAGAGACACGTCTGAGATACCGAGGAATCCATACCGAAACGCGTTCACCATGTAGAGGATAGGGTTCGCGTATGAGATCGCACGGAAGAATTCAGGAAGCTGGTCGACCGAGTAGAACACGCCGCCGAGGTACGTGAGCGGGGTGAGGACGAACGTCGGTACGATGCTTATAGCGTCGAATGATTTCGCAAAGATCGCGTTGATGAGACCGAGCATTGAGAACAAAAGGGCTGTAAGGAACGCCGCCGCGAGGATGATGCCGATTGAGAAGAGAGTGAGGTGTGTAAAGAAGAGCGCAACCGCAACCACTACCACCCCTGTAAGTCCGGCACGAATGAGTCCCCCAGTAACAAATCCTGCGATAACGGTCCACGAGGGCATTGGTGACACGAGTAGCTCATCAATCGTTCTCTGCCACTTGGCGAAGTAGAAGGTCGATACCGTATTCATGTACGCGCTCGTGATCAAGGACATCATAATGATACCTGGCACGATGAACTGAATGTACGAAAAGCCCTGAACGTCAGCCACTTGGCTTCCAATGAAGGCTCCGAAGATAGCGAAGTAGAGGCTCGTCGTAACCGCTGGAGGAAGCAGGGTCTGTGACCAGATGCGGATGATACGCACGAAGTCCTTGCGAACCATGGTGTAGTACCCCGTGAGTATTGGTGTTCGTGTCATAGCTATTTTTTGTCCTTATCGATGAGGTTCACGAACACTTCTTCAAGACGGCTTCCTGAGTTGCGAATGTTTGCGATCTGAATGCCAATCTTTGTCATGAGACGGATGGAATCATTAACCGTCTCCCCGGGCTTGAGGGTCAGTTTGAGAGTCGTCTCGTCGACGCTCTCGAACGTCAGGTCGCGAAGGAGGGCGATCTGAGCAGGCGTGACCGGATCAACCGTATCAAGGAGAAGCGTTACGAAGTTCAGCTTCGTAAGAAGACTCTTCACACTTCCCTGCTCGATGATCTCGCCGCCATTAATGATGGCGATGCGATTACAAAGGAGCTCTGCTTCTTCCAGATAATGAGTCGTAAGGACGATGGTAGTGCCGTTCGCGTTCAGGGTACGGAGGAAATCCCACATACCGCGCCTTAGCTCAACATCGACGCCCGCCGTCGGCTCGTCGAGAAGAAGGATCTCTGGCTCGTGCACAAGCGCACGCGCAATCATGAGACGTCGCTTCATGCCTCCGGAAAGCGTCTGCGCCTTCGCGTCCTTCTTTTCCCACAGGCCAAGGTCCTTAAGCACCACTTCCGCACGTACTATGGCCTCCTTTCGAGACATACCGTAATAGCCAGCCTGGTCGAGCACAATATCAATTACCTTCTCGAAGATATTGAAGTTGAATTCCTGGGGCACGAGCCCGATGTGAGACTTCGCCTTGTCAGGATGCGTGTCTATTGAGATGCCCGCTACCTCGGCAGTACCTTCTGACTTCGTAACGAGACCGGAGATGATACCTATGAGCGTCGACTTTCCGGCACCGTTAGGGCCCAGGAGACCGAAGAATTCTCCTTTCGCGATTTCGAGGGACACTCCCTTGAGTGCTGTCGTTCCTGCCTTCTTCCCGTCCTTGGCATATACCTTTTTAAGGTCTGTTACCTTCAAAGCCGGAGCAGAATCGGTCATATAAGCCCAGTATACCATCGACCCTTTTCCGGGCTATCATGGGGACATGCGACACCTCAAGAATCCTGCTGCGCAGCGCTTTTTTAAGTACGCGCTGGTTGGAGGATCAACGTTCCTCTTCGACCTTCTGCTCCTCTGGGTCCTCACCGAATTCTTCGCCGTCCCTTATCAAGCCTCTACGGCATTCGCATTCTTGGTTGCAGTCTCTATCAACTACTTCGTATCAAGGCGTTTTGTATTCAAAGGCACCGTTCGGAGAATGCATCACGGATATCTCTATTTCATTCTCGTCGCATGCGGAGGCGCGGCCGTCGTTACGGGCGCTGTCGCATTCCTGGTTACGTTCCTGTCTATGCACTACCTAGTCGCGCGCGTTCTCGTCGCGTGTTTCGTTGGGGTTGGAAACTACCTCTTCAACCTCCATTTCAACTTCAAGGTTGCAGGACACCATCCCTAGTTGCTATTGGCAATAGCCAGGAGTAGAGTGCTCACAGAACAGTGTGGGAGGACCTCGTGCATATACTACTCAAGAATGTAGCGGTAGCCGTTACTTCGGCAAGCGTCATAGCATGTTCGATGATCGGCGTGCTCCTGCTTGGTGAGCCGCATCCTCTATCCATAGGGCCGCTCAATTCAGTCGCAGTCGGCATTCTTCTTATTGCCATTGCTGCAGTGTCGCTTGCAGTGTTTTTGCGACTTACCGGTAAAAACAGGTAACGTACGGGTCCGACATGCGTCGGACCCTTTCTGTATCTGGTACAATCGTTTCTTATGAAATTCTTTTTGCTTCCTACGGTCGTCGCGGTGTTCGTACTTATCGGTATTTGGATCGGGTTTGGCTTTGCCGCGTTTATAACCGCCGTACTCCTCATGATCCTCGAGGTGACATTGTCGTTTGATAACGCGGTAGTGAATGCACGCGTGCTCGCGAACATGGATGAGAAGTGGCAGGACCGTTTCTTCTCCTGGGGCATCCTTATCGCGGTCTTCGGTACCCGTCTCGTTCTTCCTATACTCATCGTCTCAGCCAGCGTCGTGATGTCGCCTTGGGCCGTCGCGAAGCTTGCGGCGTTCGCACCCGGAGAATACGCGCATCTTCTCGAAGGAGCGCGCTATGCGATTTACGCATTCGGTGGCGCGTTTCTCATGATGGTTGCTCTCAAGTACTTCCTTGATGACGCTAAGACTACGCACTGGCTTAAGAGTGTCGAACACCACCTCTCTAGGTGGGGCCATATCGAAGCCATCGAGATCGGCATCGCTCTGACGGCTATTGCCGGGATCTCGTTCTTCGTACCAACTATCGCACAAGCAACGGTGCTCGTGAGCGGTCTCTTCGGCATCCTGCTTTTCATCATCATCCAGGGCATCACGAGCTCGTTTGCCGTTGAAGCGGAAGGCATGCAGATCGCCAGGAGCGGTCTGTCGATGTTCATCTACCTCGAGATCCTCGATGCAGCATTCTCGCTCGACAGCGTTGTGGGAGCGTTCGCCCTTACGACCTCGCTTCCGATCATCGTCGCGGGTCTCGGTATCGGCGCATGGTTCGTCCGCTCGATAACCATCTTCCTCGTACGCCGCAAGACGCTCGATACCCTCACCTATCTTGAGCATGGCGCGCACTGGGCCATTCTTGGCCTCGCGCTCTCTATGCTCGCAGGACTTCTCTGGCATGTGCCGGAGATTATTGTGGGTCTCGTTGGTCTCGCGTTCGTGCTGGCATCCTACTGGTCTTCCCTAAGACACAGGAAAGCACACGTGACTGAGTAGAGAGCACGGTATACTTTGGCGAGTGAAGAACTCTGAACTAAAGACAAGGCTTGTAAACGCGCTTCGCGGAGACGTCGTTGATGACGACGCGAGCCGCGCGACGTATGCGCGCGACACCAGCGTGTTCATGCGCACACCAGAGCTCGTGGTATATCCGAAGGATGCAGAAGATGTAGCCTCTCTTGTCCGGGCGGTCGCGGCTGCCAAGAAAGACGGTATAAGCGCCTCTGTGACCGCACGCTCGGCAGGGACATGTATGTCGGGAGGACCACTTACTGATTCTGTGGTCGCGGTGTTTACTAAGTACGTAAACCATGTGATCGAAGTCGGAGACGGATATGCGGTTACGGAGCCTGGTGTCTATTATCGTGACTTTGAGAAAGCGACCTTGGCTCGTGATCGGCAGATTCTGCCTTCGTACCCTGCCTCACGCGAGCTCGCTGCGCTCGGGGGCATTGTGAACAACGACTCAGGTGGAGAACGCACGCTTGAATATGGAAAGACGAGGAAGTATGTAGAGGAAGTAGATGTTGTGTTGAGTGACGGCACGAAGACAACGTTTAAAGCACTCACGAAAGAAGAGGTGGATCGAAAATGCGGACTCGAAACACTCGAGGGACGTATCTACCGCGATATGCGCCTTCTGCTTATTGAGCATAAAGCAGCTATTGAGGCAGCGCGTCCACACGTATCCAAGAACTCCGCAGGCTATGCGCTCTGGGAAATTATGCAGCCCGACGGCAGCATGAACCTGGCAAAGCTTATTTGTGGGGCACAAGGTACCCTTGCGCTCACGACGAAGATGAAGCTTCGCCTCGTGAAAGAACAAGGATTCCGCTCCATGCTTGTTATCTTCTTAGACGACATTGCGGTACTGCCTGACATTGTTCGCAAAGTACTTCCCTTCAACCCGGAATCGTTCGAATCCTATGACGACCATACGTTCGAGCTCGCCATCAAGTTCTTGCCACAGATGCTTTCACAGATGGGCGTAGTTGAAGCTGCCAAGCTCGGCTTCTCCTTCCTGCCTGAGGTAGGTATGGTGCTTCGCGGCGGTGTTCCCAAACTCGTCCTTATGGCCGAGTTCTCTGAGGACACACATCAAGAGGCTCTCTTTAAGGCCAGTGCCGCTAAAGCGGCCCTTATGCCGCTTGGGCTGCCTATGAGCATCAAGCGAGACGAGCGTGCAGCTGCAAAATACTGGAAGGTACGTCGCGAAAGCTTTGCGCTGCTTCGCAAGAACGCGAAAGGACTCTATGCTGCTCCCTTCATTGATGATTTCGTGGTGCCTCCCGACTCATATCCGGAGTTCATGCCTGAGCTAAATAGGCTCCTAGGCGAATATAATCTCCTCTATACTATTGCCGGCCATATCGGGAACGGAAACTTCCATATCATTCCCCTTATGGATCTTTCAGATCCAAAAGTGCGTAGCATTATTCTGGAGCTTTCTCCGAGAGTGTACGAGCTCGTCATCAAGTATGGAGGCACAACGACCGGCGAGCATAATGACGGTATTATCCGCACCCCGTACCTTCCTCAGCTTTTTGGCTCTCATATGGTTTCGCTCTTCGAGAAGACGAAGCAGATATTTGATCCGACCGACATCTTTAATCCGGGAAAGAAAGTGCACGGAACGTTCGAAGACATAGAACGCTCGATGCTCACGCACGTATAGCCGTGCTAGATTATCCTTATGAACGAAGAGCAGTTTAAGGCACATGAGGCTCTCGTTAAGGAGCTGAACGATCCTGTGCTTCGTGCGCAGTATGCCAGCGCGTATGACGGATATCGTCCCGGCATTGTTGCGCGCGCACTCGGGTATCTTCTCGTAGGATCTGGAACTCTGGTGTATGGAAAAAAGCCGAGCTATGAGAAATTCAAAGCTATCGAGGTTATAGCTCGCATTCCCTATCAGTCATGGGAGGTTGCGAGCTACACCTTGCTCACGGGCCTCTACTCTAACGAAGAGCGTGCCATAGAGCTCACCAAGACCTCTCAGTTCTCTCGCGAGGCACAGGACAACGAGACGATGCACGTGGTGGTGATATCGCAGATCGTAAAGCGGCTTCGCTGTGAAGGATTCTTCCGCCATGTGTTCATTCCTCTGCTATTCGCGCTCTTCTACTTCTGGACCATCTACCTGCTCTATATGGTGTCCCGCCGCTCGGCGCTTGAACTTAACTACATCTTTGAGAACCATGCGTACCATCAGTATCAAGAATTTCTCACTCTCCATGGCGAACGCCTGCGCGACACGCCTGTGTACTCTGATTTCCTCGTGTACTACGGCCGGAACGCGCGGAGCGAGTACGAACTCTTCTCCTCCATACGAAATGATGAGCTCATCCATAGGAACCGCTCTATCCGGGAGCTCCAGGCGAGGGCGAAATAAAAAAAGAGACCATCACGGTGATGGTCTCAGGTCTTCGAAGGTAGGAATCATGCCGGTCAGAGAGCCGGCACGTTCCGTCGGGATGACCGCATTGCATGCGTCGACTGAAAGCCTGCTGTTGAAGACATGGAGGAATGCCGCATCGGTGTACTCAGTGCCCCTCCGCGGACGGAACTCGTCTCCAGGACACTCGATCTGGAGACCAAGGCTGTTGATGAGGCGCCGCCGATGCGTGAGAAGCATGCAGCAGGCTTCGAGAAGGCCGAAGCCGTACTCGTGCTCGCCGTAGCTCCGCTGAACATCGGCGACACTGCGACTGCGATGATGCCATCCGAACTGCCCGTAGACGATCCAGATGCTCCCCTTCTGAGTACGCCGGAGCGTATCGTGGAAGGTTGTAGTACGCTCGGTGAGGCGTATGCAGGATCGCAGGTCGCGATCCTTCAGGTACACCTCGAGCAGTCGGTTCTCGACCGATGTACGATATCCCCGACGCTCGCGAACGAGCGCATCCAGCACAGTGCTGACTGCCTCCGCATAGTCTCCGAAGAACTCCGGGTCAACAATGCAGAACGGGGCTTCAAGCCATCCATGGGCACGAGGCCGCTTCCGCAGCTTCTTCCCGAAGGCTTTCGCGGGTCCTATGTCTAGCTCAGGCCAGAGCCGTTTCAGGATAGCGAGCTGATGGTCGATGTCCTTGGCGCCATAGCTCAAGGGATAGCTAATCCTCTCTTCGCGCGCTGCACGGGCGATGTCTGCTATGACAGATGACTTGTTCATCTGATACTCCTGATTGTGAATGAACGATCCTCAGTACGAGGTTGTTCTTATAATAGCACATAATATAAAAAGGTCAAAATAAGCATGGAGGCCATCCTCTACTTATCCCCATACACCCATACATTCATTGCGTAAAGGCCTAATCCGTAGCATACTGCGGATAACTCGCCGAAACTCCAAATTGCTCCTAGCGTTCGGCATCAGCGAGGTTATCCAGGTATCTACAAGCCACATGGCAACATGCAAACTATACGTCGGCGGTATTCCGTATCGCACGACTGAGGACGAGCTTCGAACCGCTTTCTCGGAAGCAGGCGAAGTAACATCCGCAAGCATTATCAGCGATCGTATGACCGGCCGCTCTCGCGGATTCGGTTTCGTCGAAATGGCATCTGAGCCTGAGGGTCAGGCTGCTATCGACCGATGGGACGGCAAGGAAATGGACGGGCGTATGCTCTCCGTTTCTATGGCTCGTCCTCAGGGCGACCGTCCTCCTCGCGAGGGTGGGTTCGGCGGCGGTAACAACCGTGGCGGCTTCGGCGGCGGTGACCGTGGAGGCAACCGTGGTGGTGGCTTCGGCGGTGGCGATCGCGGTGGCTACCAGGGCGGCTACTAATTAGCCCCTTGAAGCGAAAAGCCCCTCTTTGGAGGGGCTTTTCCTTTTGTCCTTAAACTAGGAGACTTTGTGTCTGACATCGATCTTCTTATCCTCTGCATTCCAGCCTACGAGGTTCGTGAATATCTGGAACACGGACGCAAAAGCGGCGATGGAAAGGATGAGAATCACCGGCATAATCGTCTCGCGGCTTGCGCAGTATCCTACGTACGTCAGGAACCCGAACCATACGCCCGTACACCAAGGACAGGTAAGGAGATCGTGAATGGTGCCGAGGAAGGTTCCTGGCCGTCCGCGCTCGGTCCAGCTCCGCAGGAAATCCGTGATGTGGTCGTAGGTAAAGAGACGAACGAGACGGAACGTAGCAAGAGATAGGAGGATAAGATCCGTCCATGGGATTTCGCTTCGAAGTAGACTCTGTTCCGAAAGTGCTACGAAACTCAAACCAATAAGGGCGAGGAAGAACAGAGAGAACACGATATTCCAGAAAGCTTTCATACGTTGAGCGTAGCATCCCTTTGTACCCACGGTAATTCCTGTACAGTGGATACATGCAGGATCAGGAGCTTCTTATCCGGGATAAATACAACGGGGACAGCACCATTGATCTTACCGATGACCTCACGCGCCTCGCTTTAGGCGAACCATTAGCCTATGTCATTGGATGGATACCATTCCTCGGACTTAGAATTGATCTTAGTTCCCACCCTCTTATTCCCCGCCCTGAAACGGAGTGGTGGACAGAGGAATTGCTTGCGCACCTTGTAGAGCGCTTTGGCAAACGTCCCTTCACTCTTCTTGATCTGTGTGCCGGATCAGGCGCTATCGGACTTAGTGTGCTTAAAGCCTTTCCTCATGCACAGGTTCACTTTGGTGAAAAAATACCTGAACACATAGCACTCATACAGAAGAATATTGTTCTGAATGATCTCGATGGGTCGCGGACAACCATTAAAGAAAGTGATCTCTTCGAGAGTTTCTCTACCGATCACTTCGATGTGATTGTCACAAACCCACCCTATATCCCCGAGGCACGTTCGCTCGATACAAGTGTTACCTCATTTGAACCAGCAGAGGCCCTCTATGCGGGCAGTGACGGATTGGATCTCATTCGTCGTATAGCCATTGATACTCCTCAACGCATGAATCCGAGTGGTGAGATGTGGGTGGAGTGTGATATCGATAATATCGAAGAGGCTAAGAAATTGCTTCTTGCCCATGATGCTCTCCGAGCAGATATACGCACTGATCTGTATGGCAGGCCACGTATCGTCGTGGGATACTACGCGTAATGCAGACCGGGTCCGAAGGTGTATACGATCCAACACTATTCCTTCGAGGTGTTGATATTGAGAGCGTCCTTTCAATAGGCTTTCTCGTATTGTTCGTTATTTGGAGTATCTATACGTTGATTGCTACCTACCACTGGTTTCGCTATGGACACAGATCGTCTGTAGCGATTCCAGCATTACTTATTCATGGTGTCGTGTCGTGGCTCTTGGCTGGATACGCCGCGAGCGGTCTCATTGGATAATATGGAAGAATTCCCTCTTGATGCAGGTGAGCGCGTGACACGCACCGTGCGAAAGCATTGGTTCGTGTTACTTGTATCGTTCCTTCCGTTTGTGTTCCTTGCGGTACTCCCTCTCATCATTCCTCCATTTCTTATGGGAGTGGCCACGACAAGTCCCGAGACGAGTGCGCTCTTCGCACTGCTTTCTACCAGCAATCCCTGGTTCAGATTATTCCTTGGCCTATGGTGGCTTTGTCTATGGATAGGAGCCTTTAATACTTTTACCCAGTACTATCTCAATCACTGGGTTATAACAACGCATCGTATTGTCCGCATCCGCCAGCACGGGTTCTTCGACCGCGAGGTATCGAGCTTCCTCCTCGTGAAAGTGCAGGACGTATCTACGTCAGTGGACGGCATCTTTGCGGATCTCCTCGGATACGGGTGCGTGCGCGTTGAGACTGCGGGAGACGCCTCAAGGCATTTCTCGATGGACGGGATCGATAACCCTACCGGCATGCGGGATCTCATTATGTCTGAGATTGCTGCCCTTCACGCGGACAAGCACGAGGTATAAGAATGAAAAGCCCGCCACGAGTGTGTGGCGGGCTTTTGTCTTTTCAGCGCTCGAACTATGCCGTTTCGAGCTCGAGTGAACGAGCTCGAGCAGGCTCTTCGGCCGGCGTCTTGGACGCAGGGATCGAGATCACCTCGAGCTGAAGTCCTTCCAGGATGTCCTGGAACAGGATCAGCGGGCCGGCGGGATGGATGTCGAACACGAGGCCGTCGCGGTGGCTCTTGGAAAGCTCGCTCTGACCGAACACCGCATAGTCGCCAGGCGACACATGATACTGGCCAGCGAGCTGTTCGGGCACCGAGCCACGGATCTGCAGTCGGGTACCCGACAGCAGACAGACCGCGACATTGGGTTTATCCGGCGAGACGAGGCCCACCGTATGCCCGCCCAGGACGGAGGTCACCAGAAGGTCACCCTTCTTCGCCTGTCTGGACTCATGGCCCCAAAGGCTGTAATCGCACATAACAAGGAACTCCCTCTTTCAAAAGTCGCGTATTGCGGCCTGGGTGAACATACCATAGAAGATTGAGAATTCAATAATTTCTTGGTGGCTCGAGGTCTGTTAGAATCAATCTATGACTGACCGACAGCCCCTCTCTACCGAACCCTATAAGGGTGTGCATGATTACTTCCCTGAGGACTGGCGTCGTGTTACGGCCGTCTTTGAGGTTATTCGCCGCACCCTTAGGTCGTATGCTTTTGAAGAATACCAGGCTTCCCCTCTTGAGCGCGCTGAGATTTACGAATCGAAGACGAGCGAAGAAATTGTAAACCAGCAGACCTATACCTTTGTCGATCGAGGAGATCGTAGAGTTACCCTTCGTCCCGAGATGACACCGACCCTTGCACGTATGGTATCCGCCAAGCGTAACGAAGCGGCGTTTCCTCTTCGATGGTTTTCAATAGGAAATCGATTCCGCTATGAGCGTCCTCAAAAAGGACGCTCCAGGGAGTTCTACCAAGCTGACGTTGATATCGTAGGTATCAAAGATGCACGCGCTGAGGGCGAAGCAGTGGTGATGGCATATGAGATTCTTCGTGCACTTGGTGCAACGGATGCAGACTTCCGTATTCGCATTAACTCGCGCTCACTCATTAATGCTGCAGGAGATGCACTTGGACTTTCTCCGGAGCGCATAACTGAGTATCTCTCTCTTATTGATCGAAAGGACAAGATGCCCGCTGATGAGTTTGAAACAGCTCGTGCAGTATTTAGGAAGGATGGCGTTGATCCCCTTGAACTTATTGAGGCACGAACGAACGAGGTAGTTACCGCCGAGTATGAAAAGCTTGAAGCCCTTATCGCAGGATTCAAGGAGCGCGGCATGGAGAATGTTGAGTTCGATCCAACGATTGCTCGAGGGTTCTTGTACTACACCGGGCTCGTATTTGAGGTATACGACACGAATCCAGAGAATCCTCGTGCGCTTCTGGGAGGAGGCCGCTATGACGGCCTCGTTGCGCTCTTTGGAGGCGACCCTATTCCTGCGGTTGGATTTGCAATTGGCATAGAGACACTGATGGATTTCCTTGCTACCCACGATCTCCTTCCAAAGACTGCTCCAGCAGCACATGTGTTTATTGGTACCCCACAGGAGTCTGATATTGCTCCTGCACAGGCACTCGCAACGACGCTTCGCGCTCAAGGACTTAACGTACTCGTACACGTTTCCGGAAAGGCGCTTGGAGATCAAGTGAAGGAAGCGGTTAAGCGCGGCATTCCCTTCTTCTTCGCGTACGGAGAGAACGAGGCGAAGACCGGAAACCTGAAGCTTAAGGAGCTTGCAACAAGTACTGAGGATGTAGTCTCTGAGGATGAGTTGGTTAGCGTTATAACTCGATAGCATCATGCGGGAGATTACGTTCGATATTGAGACTTCTAATATTCTTCCATCTCTCGCACGCCAGGACGTTACGCGTCTTGATCTCGCAGTAGTAGCTATTCATGACTCTGAGACCGGAGAGTTTAGTTCGTATTCCCAGGAAGAACTTCCGAAGCTGTGGCCTATTCTCGAGAAGGCTGACACACTCATTGGCTACAACTCTGACTCATTCGATATTCCGCTTCTTAATAAGTATTATCCTGGAGACCTCAGGCAGATCCGCTCTATCGATCTCATGGTCGAGGTGCAGAAGGTACTGGGACGGCGTCTTCGTCTCCAGTCTCTCGCTGAAGCAACACTTAAGGTTGGCAAGAGTGGCAACGGACTTGATTCCGTACGGTGGTGGAACGAAGGCTTGCATGAGAAGGTTCGTCTGTACTGTATCCAAGACGTAAAGATTACGCGTGACTTATATGATATTGCTCTCACAAAAGGCGGACTAAAGTATAAGGATCTGAAGGATATCCGGGACGTGAAGATGGATACATCCAAATGGCAGATTGAGCCGGAGCCTATGGCGTTTACCCATACGTTAGGGTTGTAATTGCTTTTTATAAAAATAGTGTTAAGGTCCACTTAGAATCGTTAACTGTTTGGAGGCTTCAATGCCTAACGAAATAGTGCTCTATACGATGTTTTTCTCGAAGCATCACAAGAAAGACGCCGAACGACTCTGCGAAAAGATCGCCCGCAAAGGAGTGAGGGTTAAGTTTCTTTCTGCTGAAACCGACCTGGAAAGCGAACACATCCAAATCTACGTCCATTCGCATCCCTCGCTCGTTTCTGAAACCGCCCAACAACTCGAGAAGCTGGCAAAGCGCATCGAGCGGATCACGGGAATCGATGACGTGATCATTCAGATGATGGGTCACCCTGGCCTGCAGCACAGAACCAAGCCTACTGTGGAGCTTGCTGCCGCATAACTACCCGCCTCATACCCTGTGTATGAGGCGGTTCTCCATTTCCTGCATGGTATGATTTTTTCATGGATACTCAGAAACTACGCCGCGATTACTTTCTTCCCGGCGCTATTGTACTAGCAGGATTTATCGTAGCTCTATCAGTTTTTGCCTTTAGAACTGAAAAGCTCCCGACCATTGGTGCCGGAGACCCGGATATGGTTCGTGCCGTTAATCCTAGCGATAGAATTATCGGAAACCCTGAGGCTAAGGTAAAACTAGTTGAGTACGCAGATATTGATTCTGAGTTCAGCAAGCAATTCCAGGCAACAATGCAGCAGCTCATGAGTGAATATGCGGCCACGGGAAACGTCGCGTGGGTGTATCGTCATTTCCCTCTCCTTGATCAGCACGCGGGTGCAGCGTCTCATGCTGAAGCTGCTGAGTGTGCCGGATTCCTTGGGGATGATGATGCATTCTGGCGCTTTATCGACGCTCTTCAAGCGGCAGCTCCGGGCGAGAGCCAGTTCCCAATAACAGGCTACTCATCTATTGCTACACAGCTTGGACTTTCTCAGGCAGATTTTGAGACCTGCTTAACGAATGGTCGCTTCACTAAAAAGGTCTACGAGGACAGCACAAACGCCCTTGCTACTGGTGCTGAAGGCGCACCGTTTACCGTTCTCATGATTGAAGGTCAGAAGTCGGTTGGTATCCAGGGAGCACTTCCCTATGAAGACATGAAGCGAGTTATCGAAGATGCATTAGCGAAAGCTCAATAAAGACAATGAAAAGCGCCCGCATGATGCGGGCGCTTTTTCTATCCAAACCGCATCAGGCACCACTTACAGTCTTCCGCATCACATGGATTATTCCAGAATGAGAGCGTGCTGATTTCTTGAGCTGTCTTTAGAATGAGTTCTTCTAGTGCCTGTACATCAACATCAGGAATCTCAAAAGACTCCACATGAATACGGCCCTTATCATCAGGTTCAACGAATTCAATAACACCTTCTTGCATAACTCTCGGTGTCTCCGTACGAGCGAGCAGAAGCTTATAGAAGGTTAGCTGACGATAATAGTTACCATCTCCTGACTTCGTATTTCCTTGGATCTCATTCTTGCTCTTGGGCTTTCCGGTTTTGTAGTCGATAACTCGCACCCCATTTGAAAGCGGATCGAGACGATCAAGCGCACCTCGGATAAGAACCTGCTCAGTATCAAATGTAAGATATGCCTCGACTCCCTGCTCCGCTTCTACTCGCTCAGGCCACATACCCTTTCGCTCAGCCCACCATGTTGAAAGTGAGTGATTGCCTTTCTCCTTAAGCTCTACAATATCTCTATCCGTTAACGGAGAACGTTCTATCGCACGCTCGAAGGTGCTGTACATGCCTTCGATGCCGATATCCTCGTTCTGGTTCCTTCCGTCAGCATATCGTTTAAGAGCGGCATGGATTGCCGTACCGTATAGCATGAACTTGTTCTCTGCTTCTGGAATTCGAAGAAGGTTAACGTAGAAATAGTGCCAAGGACATTCAAGATAGTTATTGAGTGCGGTTGGTGAGATACCTTGCGAAAGGAACGCGGCACGAAGCGTAGCAAGATCGTCTTCAGAAGCTCCCTTTTGTTCCTTAACTACTACTTCATGGGTGAGAGGATCGTCTGCTTCTGGAGCCGTAGACCGCTCGATGAGGCCTGGATCAAGATCTTCGAGAAGCGCACTCGGCTCGTCTACCCGTCCCTCGCCTCTGGTCTCTGAGTACGAGATAGTTACCTGCTCTTTCGCGCGGGTTATGGCTACATAGAGGAGCCTGCGCTCATCCTCAAGCTCGGCACTTCCCGAGAGGATGTCTGGCAGATGGAAATGCTCGCTACGTGCACGCGTTGACCATGCACTTTCCGTAGCACGGGGAATAAATACTCTTTGGAACTCGCGGCCTTTCGCTCCATGCACCGTCATTACTTTTACACGAGTCTCGTCCGTAAACACACGCCCTGAGAGACTCATCTCTCGTTCTTCGTATAGTGCGATTAATGCGAGCGCACGCGGCAATTGGGCACCATGTTCCCTTCTCGCCAAATCTTCAAACAAGGACAAAAGTGCACGCACTGCACCCAGCGCTTCTGCACGATCGGTAGCCTTTAGCATTGCAGGGAGAAGTCCTGAGTGTCTGAGAGCGAGGTCTGCAACTTTTGCAGGACGCTCGATAGCAGCCTCACGAGAAAGTTCTTCTATAAGGTTTCCGAGAGCCAGAGCATTCTCAACACTCGCAATCTTAGCGACCTCAAGGTCATCATTTGAACGAAGTACTTCGATAACAGGCTTCTTCTCTTTCTTCGCATACTGCATTACACGCCATACGTCCGCCGCAGAAAGCGGGAATGCCGGGAGCGTAAGGATGCCTGCGAGGTTCTCATCCCTAGGCGACACGATCGCGGTGAGGAGCCTTAAGAGAGCCAGTACATAGCGATTATGCAATGAGTTTCCCTCTCCTTTAGCTGCTACGGCAATACCGTACCTCTGGAGAGACTCAGCAACATCAGCGACGTCTTTGTTGCGACGCACGAGTACCGCAATATCCCCTGGAGAGACTCCTTCTTCAACCGCTTGACGGATGTTCTCAGCGAGAGCGGCTGATTCACTCTCTGGACTTGGGCAGGTTACGAGAGAGATCGGCTTCTCAGAGATACTTGAGCGGGCTATGAGCGAGACGCGGGAAAGGCGCTCGTCTGGAGACTTCTCGATGAGGGCGAGTGCTGAGTTAAGGATCGATTGCTGAGAGCGATAGTTCTCTACGAGCGCGATGATCTTGGTGTCCTGGTATCGCTGCCTGAAGTAGTGCACATTATCGAGATCCGCTCCTTGGAAGCGATAGATAGCCTGCTTCTCATCTCCCACAATGAAAAGGTTTGGACTCTCATGGTAGTCACTGAGAAGCTCAAGTACGGCGTTCTGCGCACGGTTTGCATCCTGATGCTCGTCAGCTAATACATACAGAGTCGATTCCTGTACCTGGCGGAGGAAGCTTTCATTCTCTTGGAGTGCTCGGACGGCCTCAAGGATAAGATCGTCGAAATCGTATCGCTTCTTCTCGGTAAGCCCTTTCTCATATGCACGATAGACCGCAAGGAGATCCTCGGTCTTCTCGATCTTCTTCTGAAGCTTCTCGAACTCTCCCTTCATCTTCCCGAGATACTTTCCTTTCTCATGCACCTTGTCCGGAATCGCGTCGAAGGCTTCCTGCTCTTCGGTGATGCGCAGCTCGAGCGCTTCAGGAGTCACGTTCTCGCGCTTCATGGTTGAGATCGCGCGCGCGACGTTCCCGTGATAGTAGAGAGGATCTCCGTAGGGACGGAGATGCTTCACTTCAGTGCCGAGGAGCGCCTCGTCGAGTATCTCTGCGCGCTCCGCGTCCGTTGCAATGGTTGAACTCACGATACGCGGAAATTCATCTGGATAGCGAGAGACGAGAGTCTCTGCAAAGCCATGGAATGTATGGATACGTACTCTCCAGGCAGTACTGCCAATGACCTTCGCCAAGCGTTCCCGCATTTCAGCAGCAGCAGCTTCCGTAAAGGTTAGAGCAAGGATTGCGTCTGGGGGTGTATCCGTTCTTCTAAGGATGTTTGCGATACGGAGTGTGAGCACCTGTGTCTTACCCGTACCCGGGCCCGCAATAACGAACACAGGGCCTTCGGTGGAGTCTACCGCGAGCTTCTGGCCTTCATTAAGCTTCGTATAGGCTTCTTTGAACAGAGTCTCGTCCTTCATGTATCTATTCTACGGTATGGCCTCTCATACGGCCTACTTATTGACTCTTATAGTCTAATATGTTCTATTAGTCGTAATACAAAGCAGGTGCTATAAAGATGGTACTCCTGATATTGACCCCTGTCTCAAGGCGGCTTTTACGGGAGGCGAGAAGTCTAGGAACGGTCTTTGTGCGAGAGGGTTTATGATCGATGCGCGCATACACATCCCTTGATGACCATGGAGACGGTGCGACCGGGAGACAAGCAACCCTGCCCAATTTAGACCAAGGTACACCGATGAAATCTGTCCAGACATAAGGCTCGCCATACTTGGCCCGCGACTTCCAGTCGCGGGCCAATTCTATGAGAAGGCCGCACCCGGAGGTGCGGCCTTTGACTTGGTTCTATTGAGCGATAGCTATTGGAAGCCCTCCATGACTAAGGAGAATTACCTGCACGTCCACGCCCGCAAAGGATTCCCAGCTTCTGAGCTCCTTCTGTGCTGCACGGAGCTTTCTGCCACGCGCAGCAATCGCGGTCGGCGTATCTTGATCCGAGCAGTAGTCGGCAATGAGGCATTGCGTCGACCCCCGCTCCAGCAAGGACTTCTCGATCTTCTTGCGAAGATACGCATGGACGATAGGCATCTCTTCTTCCGTAAGGAGCGGGTGCGCGCCGCCCACGAGGATCGTTTCGATCTCGACCTCGGATATCACATCATAGATGTGTGCGCCGAGCGCGCGTTTAGCTATCTTTATCGCCTCCTTCTGGGAATGACCATTAATGCTCACGAGTACCGTTGCAATCGTATTTTTAAGGACCATCTGAAACTCTCCTGACTAGGAGGGCGCTATACTCCTCTACGGGACCGTGTTCAAGCTATGCGGAATACCTGGTACGCAGCTCTTTTCTTAGCGAGGCGTGATCAGGTAGTGCGCGAGCGACATGCGCCCAGAAGGCTGGAGAGTGATTATGCTCTCTCGTGTGGCAGAGTTCATGCACTACGATGTAATCCTGGAGTACCGGAGGGAGATAGATGAGGCGATAGTTGAATGAGAGGTTGCCTGCAGCAGAGCAGCTTCCCCATCGCGTCTTCTGGTCCCTGATAGAGATAGAACCGTATGGGTATCCGTATTGCGTATTGAAGTATCTAAGACGCTCTGTTACGAGCGCTCGTGCTGTGTCTCTCGCTTCCTTATATGCCTTCGATCCTTTTCTTGGTCGTGGAAGCTGTATCTGTTCTATACCTCGTTTCTTCTGGCGTTCGGCCTTCCTCCTGAACGCTTCCTGGGCAGCGAGAATCCAAGATTCATAGGTTGCAACGAAGCGTTCTGCCGCTTTTACCGACATGCGCAAGGGCTTCGTTACCGTTACTAGGCCATCTGGATGTACGGAAAGACTCAGACGCTTTGCGCGTCCAGATTCCTTGATTTCGTACTCTCCGATCATCTTCTTACTATACGCACTAATTCAAGAGTGTCGTTAAATTAACCTAACTCGACCCAACCGCTCTTACCTGCAAGCTTAGCCTCTTGAATCTTTGCTGCTTCAGCAATAGCTATGGCTATTTCTTCAAGATTTTCTCGTATCTCTTCGTTGTGAACATGAAGGGTGTGATATCCAAGGTCATCTGAATAATGGCTTCGGTCTAGGTCAGCAAGGATCTGATTGGGATCTATCAGATGCTGCTTTCCATCAATCTCGATATTTATATGAGAATCGGGAATTGTCAGGTCGATATGTTTGTATCCGTCATATACCTCTGTAAGGACCCTGATTCCGTACTTCTCTAGCGCTTCTCGCAGACTGACGGCTTCTGGAGTGGATTGTTTATGCATAACTATGTCCACTATATACTAGCCATACAATGAAACCTGCGCCTCAGTACTGGTTGATGAAATCCGAGCCTGAGAGCTATGGGATTGATCATCTTAAGAATGATAAAGAGACATCATGGAATGGGGTTAGGAATTTCCAAGCTCGTAACTATATGCGGGAAATGGAGATTGGAGATCAGATCCTCTTTTACCACTCAAGTTGCAAAGTTCCTGGCGTATACGGTATCGCTAAGGTCATCACGAAAGCATATCCAGATCCGACTCAGTTTGATCACAAAAGTAACTACTACGATGCTCGAGCAACTAAGGAGAAACCTATTTGGGATTTAGTTGATGTGGCATTCGTAAAGAAACTAAAAAAGCCAATTACGCTTACAGATATACGAAATGATTCTTCTTTAGCTAAAATGATGATTCTTCAACCAGGGTCAAGGCTTTCAGTTACTCCAATGTCCCCAGAACATTTCTATACTATTTCAATCTACACCTAGATACGTAGTGCTACTTCGGACTATGAGTTAATTACTTCTTGTACGACACCCTGAACACTATCTCCTTCATCTGGAAGAATGGGTTGATGTACACTATTTGAACTCTTAGGGAGTAATACTCTACGTCCTTCTTGCTTATCGTAGTACTTGATAGTTACGTTTTCACCACCAAGCAAAGCAACCACACTGTCCCCAGTATCTGCCTTGAGCTGCTGGCGACATAAAAGCAGGTCTCCATCGTGTATACCGGCAAGATTCATAGAATCACCTTCGGCACGTACAACAAAGTAAGAAAAGCCAGGCTTTATTTTGCGTTTATCAACTTCGATATACTCCTCGATGTTCTCCTCACCGAGTAACGGACTGCCGCATGGCGCCGAACCTACGAGAGGTACGCGAACCATCTCATATGTAATAGGAGAAAGAACAGGTTCGATATGACTCGCTATGCTCCGAGGAGGTATCTCAATAATCTTCTTTAAATGGGCTCTCAATTTAGGGTCAACAATATATACATATGTTCCCTTTATTCCTCGAGTCAATAATGTCTTGTATATATTGATGATATATCCTTCAAGTTCCGCTGGGTTGGCGGTTTTCTTTCCATTCTTATCTTTATACTTCTCCTTATCTATAATCAATGTGCTACTCCCTTCATCATAGGAAAGTTCTGGTCCAATGATTACGCCAACATAATTCAAGTCATAGCCTTGAATAGTATGAATACAGCCAACTTCATTTATTGAGTTTTCTGAACTAACCCAATCAATATTTGTACTATTCCAAACAAGTTCTACGCCTTCAATCTCTATGTCGTATCCATCTTTCTTACCTTTTGTTCTCCATGGCCACGCGTATCCTGCCACAATACGAGACAAAGTATGCTCAGAATTCCGCTGATGAATTACTTTTATGAACTCACGGAAATCGTGATAGATTCTAAAATCATAATCTTTGGGACTTTCCACTTCTTTAAGCGCAAGGAGATCGTCTACAAATTTTAAATAGTTCTCTCCTCCTTCAACTCGCATCTGACTGGTTAGTTGAAATTGCGTTGCTTCTAAAGCTTCGAAGTCGGATGGTCTCACATCTCCAGGCACTACAGATTGCCGAACATCGTAGAAAAAAATTTGCTGAGCAGAGCTCGAAGTAATCCAATCAAGCTGAGTACCCTCTTTTGATAGATTTAAGAGTTTGTTCGTATCATCGTAAGGCTTGTAGCTGGTTAAGGCGACACGTCGTCGAAGTCTATGTGATTCGTCGACTAATAGAAGATCGTATTTCTTCTTAACAACATCACCAGGTCCAATAACCATAGCAGCACTCATACCTGGAATACGCCGAATAACCCTTTGCAGAGTTTTTCGGAGACCACTCATTGGCACAACTAGCGCAATACTTAAGTGTCTAGTCTCCTCTTCTTCACACAAACGCTTTAACAGATATAGGGCGAGGATAGTCTTTCCCGTACCAGGTCCTCCATTCACTATAAAAGAACCTGGTGTTCCTTTTTTAATAATCTTCTCTAGTCTTTTAGCAACGAGAATCTGGTCTTCTGTGAGAGCTTTATAGGGAGAAAATTTAAAAAATTCACTGTTCCTTAGCTCACCAATTTCCCGAGTGACTAATTTCTTTTCCTGAAGCTTTGACCATATGGCGTCAAATTTTCCTGTGTACTTCTCTCTATCAAAATAGTTGTGATTAACTAAACCTCCGTTTCGATTCTGAAGCTTGAAGCTCCCCTCTGCCGCAATATATTGAATTAAAAGTGATTCAAAATCGTAACAAGCGGAAATGTTAAATTCCTCATCAGTTAGAACATGTAGGCGAGTTAACTTCCGTCGATTCTCATTCTCATAGTGCTGTTTGCTTCTACTGAAAAGACTCGTTGTCTGTCCGACATACATTTCCTTACCGTTCTCTTGTATATAGACTACGGGCCAATTTAAACCAAAGTGATATTCCTTCAGTTCGTTGAATTTGGTCTTATTAAATTGGAAAGTCTTTATCTCAAGCATGATTTTAATTCCGTGTACTTTCCTGTTGTTTCCTTACTAGATCTTTATAATCTTATCAGACATTGGGAATGATGAGATTCTGTCTAAAATTCTAGGAAAACTTTATCTTCTATTCATACAAAAGACCCGCAAATGCGGGTCTTTTGTTTAGTAACTCTTTAAACGACGACTCTTCTCATGCGTCCTAATCTTCTCAAGGGCCTTCGCCTCGATCTGACGAATACGCTCACGAGTAACACCGAACTCTTTCCCCACCTCTTCAAGCGTATGGTACACACCGTCTAGAAGACCGTGGCGCATCTCAAGAATCTTTCGCTCCTTTGGAGAGAGATCTTCAAGAATATCGCGCACCTGCTCGCCAAGAATACGCTCAGAAGATTCCTGAATAGGAGACGGAATCTTGTCGTCTGCGATGAAGTCGCCGAGCGTCGAGTTCTGATCGTCGTCAGATCCAATAGGATTCTCAAGGGAAAGCGTGTCCTGATTGATCTTCTCGATCTGGTAGATCTTATCTACCTCAACACCCATCTCAATAGCAATCTCTTCGGGCTGCGGATCACGGCCGAGCACCTGCGCGAGACGACGTGAGATCTGCTTGTACTTTGCAATGGTTTCAACCATATGCACCGGAATACGGATGGTGCGTGACTGGTCAGCGAGCGCACGCGTGATTGCCTGACGGATCCACCACGTCGCATAGGTTGAGAACTTGAATCCCTTATTCCAGTCGAACTTATCAACAGCCTTGAAGAGACCGAGGTTTCCTTCCTGAATAAGGTCGAGGAGCGTAAGGTCCGGAGAACGTCCTACGTACTTCTTCGCGATTGATACCACGAGACGAAGGTTCGAACGAGCAAGGATATTACGCGCCTCATCGTCCCCGCGCTCGATGCGCTGGGCGAGCTCACGCTCTTCAGAGGCCGTGAGGAGCGGGTACTGTCCGATCTCACGGAGGTAGATCTGGATGGAATCGTATGCACCCGTGTCACGAGACTTGATGTTACGGGTTGCGAGATACTGGTCCGTATCATCAGCGAGCATGCCGCCTTCGAGGATATCGATGCCCGCAACCGTAAAGCGCTCATAGAGCTCGTCGAGGAACATGATGTCGTCCTCTACATGCGGGAACTCCTTGAGGATCTCCGAGTAGGTGATGTAGCCACGCTCCTTTCCCTTCTTGATAAGCATCTCTGCCTTGTCTCCCTTCTGTGCAGCTGCCTTAGCCTTAGCACCAGTCGCTGCAGCACGCACGACGTTCTTGAGCTGCTCTTTCTTTGCAGGCTTCTTTGCAGCTACTTTTTTAACAACCTTCTTGGGTGCTACCTTCTTTACTGCTTTTTTAGGTGCAGCCTTTTTAACTACCTTCTTAGGGGCAGCTTTCTTCGCAGGCACTTTCTTGGGTGCAGCCTTCTTGACCGGCTTCTTTGTTGTAGCCATATGAATGGAGCTAGACGATTAAAGAGAACGCTATGAAAATGCGGAGAGCTGTCGAGTGATATCCTGACATTCTTTCTCTGCTTCCTTGATTGAGGTTTCGTCTCGAGACGCCTCTGCAATACGCAAGCGAGCGGTAGCAGCCTGGAGCTGTTCCGCTAAAAGTGCTTTTTCGAATGCGACGATAAGGTCGTCCGCGTCTGTTTCTCCGGGGGCCTCGCCAAAGGCTATTCCTGCCTCGAATATATAGTGTTCGGGAGGGGGCACATCCGGGAACGGTACGCCGATAATGCGATTATACTCACTTTCCACCCTTTTCGCAATGGCACTTTCTGCATAAGAGGCCGCTACAGCCCTTAATTTAAGCTCGTGACGTGCACTAGCCTTCTCCGCATCTACCGTCATCGGACGAGTCTGAATAGTCGGCCTGGGAGACTCTACAGGCGCTTGTCCTTCTTTAGGGAGACGGCCAAGTCCAGCGCGAATAGCCTCGGGAGTTGATCCGAGCGCACGAGCTGTTATGCCTACGAAATGCTCTCGCTCAAGCGGACTCTGGATAGCGCTAATGAGAGGAAGTACGGTCTTCTCGACGAGCATGATAAGGCGATGCGGATCCTTCTCATTCTCAGCCAAGACCGAGAGGAAGAACTCGACGATCGGCTCGCTTCCCTTTATGCGTGCCGTTAAATCTTTTGGATCTTCGAGTGCCATATCGGCTGGGTCCTTTCCTTGCGGGAGACGTACTGCCTTCACATGCATCCCTGCCTTGAGCGCTGCGATAGCATTCTTCATCGAGGCGTTCAGTCCTGCCCTATCAGAATCGAGCGCGAGCATGAGGTTGTCTGCGTAGCGCTTTATGAGTGAAAGATGCTGCGCAGTTAGAGCGGTACCAGAGAGCGCGATAGTGTTCGTAAAGCCGATCTGATGGAGATGCAGAAGGTCCATCTGACCCTCGACGAGGAGCGCGAACCCGCGCTGGCGAATCGCGTCCTTCGCCCGATCCATGCCGAAGAGAATCTCTGATTTCTTGTACAGATCGGTCTCAGGAGAGTTCAGGTACTTCGCGAGGTCCGCAGGATCGAGCGCACGGCCGGTGAAGGCGACGGTGCGTCCTGCAGAATCACGGATCGGGAACATGAGGCGCTTTCGGAAACGGTCATACCACGTTCCCTTCTTCTCGTCCGCCTCCTTAACGAGCCCTGCACTAACCAGTTCCGCGTTCGTAAACCCGGCAGCCGTTAATCCTTCAAGGACTGTGCGCCATGCGTCAGGAGCGTAGCCCAGGTTCCAGGTCTTTATCGTCTCCTCGGTTAGGCCGCGAGAAAGCGCATACGCGTAGGCGCTTCCCTCTATGCCTTTTCCTTCGAGGAGTCCGGCCGCGTACCCTGCTTCAGCACGCGCCATGACCTCGTACAGGCGATCCCTCTTATCCTTATCCTGCTTGTTAGCGCCCGACCCGTTATATACGATCTCGATTCCCGCCTTGTCCGCGAGGATCTTCAAGGCGCCCTTGAAATCAACACCCTCCATCTTCTGGATGAATTCAAACTGATCTCCTCCCTGTCCTGAAGAGAAACAGTAGTAGGTACCGCGCTCTACGTTCACATAGAACGAAGGAGTCTTCTCCTTATTAAAGGGAGAGAGTCCCTTGTAATTACGTCCCGACTTCGTGAGCTTCACATAGGGCGATATGACGTCCAAGATGGAGAGCTTTGCCTTTACCTGTTCAACAGTGTCCATGCGTATCCGTATTTTAGCGCGTATCCGGAAATAGCGTACGAATCATTGACTCATAAGATCTGGCGTGTCATTGTAGGAAAGGACTTAAATTGGGAGTTGTTCGTGAAGATTAAAGTTGTTAACAAAGTTCTCGGAATCTTTGCATTCACAGTTCTAGTGAGTTCTACGGCTGCATGCACCTATGGTGCCTGTACCGCAGGCACCACGGAATCGGTCATGCAGTTCGGCATCGTTAGTTTTGCCGTACTCGTAAGCACTGCGATCACCATCGCGTTCCTTATGGGAAGATCTTCGAAAGACGGCAGTTAGCCCTCTCGCCCACAAGACCGCCCCCTGTGGGCGGTTTCCTTTTTACCCATATCGCTCTGCTACTATAGAGCGTATCAGTTCACTCTGATCGTAGAAAGGAAAAGCTGTGCGTACGTACACTTGGGTATGGATAATGATTATTGTATCTGGAGCGCTCATTCTCGCGACCATTGCAGATTCAGTCATCACCAATAAAGACTGGGACGAGTCGTTAAAAATAATCGGGCTGATTTTCTCAATAGACTTCTTCATTTCACTCCTCATAGCGGGAGCGAATAAGAAGACAGCGCGATAGTTGCGTACCTAAGACCGCAGATTGCGGTCTTTCTCTTTAATTGAAACTAAGCAATAGTGTGGTATTATGCATACAAGGCCCGACGGGTCTTTGATCTTTTCACCGTGCCATTGGCACATATTCAGGAGCTTTGCATGACCGTACTTGCTAACCGTGTTGGATGTCGCTACCTCCATAACGGCCTGACGAACGTTCGCCTGACGGGCTACCCGCTCTCCAAGGAGGCCGGGGCCGTTCGGATCGAACGCATCAATACCCTTCATCGCGTGATCGCGCTCGGGCTCGTTCAGAAGCCGGGACTGCTCTCTCGCGAAGAGATCCGGTCTCTGCGGCTCGAGCTCGGGTATTCGCAAGAAGACCTGGCCGACATGGTCGATGCGCGCGATCGAATCATCCGCATGGCCGAGCGCGGCCAGCTGCCTCTCGCCATCAGAAGCGACGTGGAGTTGCGGAGGCTCATCTATACGCACTTCGAGCATCCGATGCCCCCGATCGACGACCTGTACGCACTGGTCCTCGCACCGCGCGATGAAGAATTTCTCGTGCGCGTCGTCCCAGACGAAGAACAGATCTGGAAGCTCGCCGCCTGATACAAAATCCCCTCGGGGTGCCCTGCACGGAAACGTGCAGGGTTTTTCTTTATATACGAACAAAGCCCCCTCTTTCGAGGGGGCTTTGTTTCAAAGAAACTCTTACGCGGTTGCCTGCTCTTCGAGCGCGAGACGTTCCTTCTCGACACGCTGCTGTTCAACAGCGCGACGAGCCTGCATCTCTGCAATTGCCTCGAACTTCTTAGAACCTGCGAATCCTGTTCCTGCTGGGATAAGACGTCCAAGGATAACGTTCTCCTTGAGACCGCGAAGCGTATCAACGGAACCGCGGAGCGATGCGTCGATAAGAATCTTTGTGGTCTGCTCGAAGGACGCCGCTGAAAGGAATGAACGACGTGAGAGTGCTGAGGTCTTGATACCAAGTACCATTTCCTTAGCCTTCGGTGCGATCTTTCCGTCTGCTTCCATAGCCTTAACCTCTTCCTCGAATTCCCAGTGCTCAACAACGTCTCCAACGGAGTAGTCTGAGTCACCAGTTTCCGTGATCTTCGCGTTAGCGAACATACGCTTAACAATAACCTCAAGGTGCTTGCGTGACACAGACGCACCCTGGAGCTCGTAGATCTTAGAGGTCTCCGCAATGATGTACTCCTGTACCATCGCGCGGCCGGCGTGCTCGAAGAGCTCATCAAGGTCAGCGGATCCGTCAGAAAGGAGCTGACCCTTCTTAACGACGTCTCCTTCCTTCACCAGTGCCTGACGAGGGTACGCGAGCATGTATTCAGTGTTTGAACCATCCTTCTTGCCCTGACCCTTCTCAGGAGTCACAACCAAGACCTTGTCACGACCCTGCTCACGAATCTCTACGATGAATCCATCGAATTTAGAGACCGCTGCTGAGTTCTTCGGAGAGCGCTTCTCGAATACTTCCTCAATACGAGGGAGACCCGAGGTGATGTCGCCACCAACCGATGCTGTTCCTCCCGCGTGGAAGGTACGCATCGTGAGCTGCGTTCCCGGCTCACCGATAGCCTGTGCGGCAACGGTACCGACTGCCTCTCCAAGATCAACCGGAAGCTGACTTGAGAGATCCATACCGTAACAAACACCACAGATACCATAACGAGTCTCACAAGACATTGGAGAGCGAACCGATACGCTGTTCACGGTCTCATCAGCTGCGATGAGGAGTGAGTCAGCTGCACCGATGTACTTGCCCTTCTTGATACCTGCAACTTCCGCTGCAAGCGTACGTCCGCGAACTGCTTCACCGAAGTCGATCTTGATACCCGATGCTGACACACGATTGATCGTGATGCCACGCTTCGTAGCACAATCGGTCTCCGTGATGATTGAGTCCTGCGCTACGTCGAAGAGACGACGTGTGAGGTATCCCGCGCGTGCGGTACCGAGTGCCGTATCTGTAAGACCCTTACGTGCACCGTGCGTCGACATGAAGTACTCAACCGGGTTAAGTCCCTCGGTCATCGAAGACACGATCGGCACTTCGATAGTCTCGCCGGCGGTGTTCTGGATAAGACCCTTCATACCGGCCATCTGCGTCAGGTTTCCGATGGAACCGCGAGCGCCAGAGCGCACCATGTCATGGACCGATCCCTTAGGATCGAGCGCTGCCTCGACGAGCGTCTCCACTTCAGTCTTAGCCGCGTGCCATACCTCAATAACCATACGGCGCTTTTCCTCAGCTGAGAGGAGACCGTCCTGGAAGTCACCTGCAATCTTTGCCACCTTCTTACGGGCTTCAGCAACAATAGGATCCTTGCCCTCTGGCACAGACACGTCATCGAGTGACCAGGTAACACCGGACTTGGTAGCGTACTCGAATCCGAAACGCTTAACCTTGTTCACGATGCCTGGGATCGAATCGATACCATAGCGATCAATACATTCGCTCATGATGCCCGTGATCACCTTCTTCGAAATCGCATCGTTCACGTACGGATAATCCGCAGGAAGGACCGTGTTGAAGAGAAGACGTCCAACCGTAGTCTCGAAGATACCGTCACCCATTACTGAGTACTTCGGCTTGCCCGCTACAGGAAGCACGTGAATCGATGCACGGAGATCAACCGCACCATACTCATGTGCGAGGATAGCCGCGTTTGGACTTTGGAAGTAGGTTCCTTCTCCCTTTGACTCGGGCATAAGCTTCGTGAGCCAATAGGTACCGAGCACGATATCAAGCGGCTTCTGGGTCATGACGATCATTTCGCCTGAACCTGGCTTCAAGATGTTCTTGTTCGCGGACATAACGTTCGCTGCCTCCCACTGTGCCTCCTCTGAGAGTGGTACGTGGATAGCCATCTGGTCGCCGTCGAAGTCAGCGTTGAACGCTGGACATACGAGTGGGTGAAGCTGAATCGCATCGCCTTCGATAAGACGAGGACGGAATGCCTGGATACCCTGGCGGTGAAGCGTTGGTGCGCGGTTGAGAAGCACGTGCTTGCCCATGATCGCTTCTTCGAGAATTTCCCATACTTCTGCGACGCCGTCCTCAATGAGGCGACCGGCACCACGGATGTTGAACGCGAGTTCGCGATCAAGAAGTCCTGCAATAACGAATGGGCGGAAGAGCTCAAGCGCCATGTGCTTTGGAAGACCACACTCATCGAGCTCAAGATCAGGACCCACCACAATCACGGAGCGACCGGAGTAGTCCACGCGCTTTCCAAGAAGATTCTGGCGGAAGTATCCCTGCTTTCCCTTAAGGTAGTCAGCGAGTGACTTAAGTGGACGACGCTGTGCTGGTGTCATTGCGCCTCCGGCAGCTCCTCCCTTACGGATGGAGTTGTCCATGAGCGCATCAACGGCCTCCTGAAGAATACGCTTCTCGTTGCGGAGGATAACCTCTGGTGCATGAATATCGAGGAGCTTCTTCAAGCGGTTGTTACGGTTGATCACGCGACGGTAGAGGTCGTTAACGTCAGACGTTGCATGACGACCACCTTCGAGTGCCACCATTGGGCGAAGTGCTGGTGGGATAACCGGGATCTTCGTGAGGAACATCCACTCAGGGCGAATGTTAGCAGCGATCATCGCGGTTACGAGTGAGATACGCTTTGCGAGCTTCTCACGCTCTGCTGCAGCAGCCTTTGGATAACGCTCCTCAAGCTTTACCTTGAGCTCGTCCATCTTCAAGTTGCGGAACAGATCGTAGATAGCTTCAGCACCGATCTTAGCCTCGAAGAGTGTTCCGTAGCGCACTGAGAATCGGTGGTACATGATCTCGTCAAAGACCTTTCCAACGACGACAGACTCGATCTCGTTCTTAGCAACCGTCATCTTCTCCTTAAGCGCATCGCGCTCAGTATCAGTGTTCGATGCTTTGTGCTTGGTCTTGTACTCGTTCTCGAGTTCAGCGAGCATGCGCTTCTTTACGTCTTCTGCGACTTTCGTCACGATGTAGCCCGCGAAGTAGACCACCTTCTCAAGATCCGCTGAGGGGATACCGAGGATAAGGGCCATGCGAGACGGCATTGAACGAAGGAACCAGATGTGCGCAACAGGGGTTACGAGCTCGATGTGACCCATGCGTTCACGACGAACGATAGAGCGGGTGATTTCAACACCACACTTGTCACAGATGATGCCCTTGTAACGGATACCCTTGTACTTGCCGCAGTAACACTCGTAGTCACGCTCAGGACCAAAGATCTTCTCATCGAAGAGTCCGTGCTTCTCAGAACGCTGGGTACGATAGTTAATCGTTTCTGGTTTTGTGATCTCACCTCGAGACCACGACAGGATGCGCTCGGGGGACGCCAGGGATAGCTTAAGTGCGTCCCAATCGCTACCACGAGACATCATCGGACGCTTTCCGGAATTCATGTTGGGGAGTGCCATAGATGATTTCGTTAGTCAGCCTGCGTGTAATTCTCGAGCGGCTCTATGTCGAGCGCGAGACCACGGATCTGGTTAGTAAGAACGGCAAAGGATGCCGGTGTGCCGGAATGTGATACCGGCTCGCCCTTCACAATGGCATCGAAGGTCGCAGAGCGTCCCTGGATATCATCGGACTTAATCGTGAGCATTTCCCTGAGGGTATATGCAGAGCCATACCCAAGGAGTGCCCACACCTCCATCTCTCCGAAACGCTGACCACCGTTCTGCGCCTTTCCACCGAGCGGCTGCTGGGTGATAAGGGAGTACGGACCGATGGAACGCATGTGGATCTTGTCTTCCACCATGTGATGGAGTTTCAAGACATACATATATCCAACGGAGATCGGCTGCGCGAACGCTTCTCCGGAACGTCCGTCGAAGAGTTTCATCTTTCCAGAAGCATCGTATCCAGCCGCCACGAGCTCTTCACGAATTTCGTTGTGCGTCGCTCCTGCGAATGGAGGCACGATAGCCTGGTATCCGAGAGAGTTAGCCGCGAGTCCGAGGTGAAGCTCGAGAATCTGTCCGAGGTTCATACGGGATGGAACGCCGAGCGGTGTGAGGATGATATCAACCGGATTTCCGTCCTTGTCGTATGGCATGTCCTCAACCGGAAGCACGCGGGAGATAACACCCTTGTTTCCGTGACGACCCGCGAGCTTGTCTCCAACGGATACGTTACGAACCTGCGCGACGGTTACGACGATCTTCTTGATGATGCCGCTCTCGAGCTGGTCTCCCTGCTCGCGACTGAACACCTTCACGCCGATCACGCGACCACGCTTCCCTCCTTCCATACGAAGTGAGGTGTCCTTCACGTCCTTCGCCTTATCTCCGAAGATTGAGCGAAGAAGACGCTCCTCAGGAGTGAGCTGGGTCTCTCCCTTTGGCGTTACCTTACCAACGAGAATGTCACCAGGACGAACTTCAGCACCAATACGTACGACACCTTCCTCGTCGAGGTTCTTCAAGCGAAGTTCTCCCACGTTCGGAATGTCGTGTGTCGTTACTTCAGCACCGAGCTTCGTATCACGGACGGCACACTCGAAGTCTTCGATGTGAACGGTTGTGAACTTCGATTCTTCTACGAGACGCTCGCTAACAATAATAGCGTCCTCATAGTTAGCACCATTCCAAGACATGAACGCAACGCGGACGTTCTGTCCGAGTGCCATCTGGCCCTGGTCAGAACTTGAAGCGTCTGCAAGCACATCTCCCTTCTTAACCTTGTCACCGGTTGCAACAATAGGACGCTGCATGAATGCAGAGTTCTGGTTGGTCTGAGTGAGGCCCTGGAGCTTGTACTCGTGAGGCTTGTTGCCTGCTGACTCAACGATGATCTTTCGAGCATCGCAGTAGGAAACGGTTCCCGATTCCTGCGCGATGATAAGACGTCCCGTGTTTCGAGCAGCATGTCCTTCGATACCGGTAGCTACGAGCGGTGCCTCGGGGATGAGTACCGGCGTTGCCTGCTTCTGCATGTTTGAACCCATGAGTGCACGGTTCGCGTCGTCATGATCAACGAATGGGATCATAGCGGTAGCCGCCGAGAACATCTGGTAGGTTGATGCATCGATGTAGCCAATCTCGTCACGTCGCACAACCGAAGGCTCGCCACCACGGCGTGCCTCGATCATGTCGGGGATGATGCGCTCCTTTGCGTCTACGGGAGTAGCGGCATGAGCAATAACCTCAGACTCTTCTTCAAGAGCGTTGAGGTATTCAATGGTGTCGGTAACAACACCGTTCTTAACAACCGCGTACGGCGTCTCGATAACACCGAATTCATTCGTACGTGCGTGAAGCGCGAGACGAAGGATAAGACCGATGTTCTGACCTTCTGGCGTGTGAATTGGGCAGAGACGTCCGTAATGGGACGGGTGCACGTCACGAACCTCGAAGCCTGCGCGCTCACGAGTGAGACCGCCGGGACCGAGCGCAGAAAGCGTACGCATGTTCTCAAGCTCAGCGAGAATGTTCTGCTGATCCATGAACTGCGAAAGCTGGTTAGCCGTGAAGAACTCACGCACTGACGCTGAAAGCGGGCGTGGGTTAACGAAGGCCATCGGAAGCGAAGTCTCGCTCTCAATAGTCGACATGCGGTCTTGGATGTTTCGCTTCATGCGAGACATACCAACACGCATACGAGCCTGGAGAAGTTCTCCGACGAAACGAACACGACGGAAGCCGAGGTGATCGATATCGTCCGGTACCGCGTTCGCGTCCGTGTTCATGCGAGCAATCTCTCCGACGATGCGGATGAGGTCCTCAAGCGTAAGGGCACGCTGGTCGAGTGACTTCTTGTCTGTTGGGAGACCGAAACGCGCGTTCAGGCGATGACGCCCAACCTTTGAAAGGTCGTACCGCTCTGGGGCAAAGAGCGTATTAACGTATGACTTCGCGTTGTCAGGGGTCGCCAAATCTCCGTCGCGCATGCGGCGGTGCACTTCAACGAATGAATCGTCGAGTGTCTGGGCAGTATCGTGTGCAAGCGTCTTTTCAACAGCAGCAGTAGCGATATCGTCACCGATGAATTTCTTAAGAATCTCATCACGTACACCAGCGCCAAAGATAGAAAGGAGGTTCGTAACCGGGAACTTACGCTTGCGGTCGATCTTCACGTAGATCGCTCCGTCAGCATCTGACTCAATCTCGATCCATACACCACGTGCAGGGATGAGCTTTGCGCCAAAGAAGTTACGTCCCTTGTTCTCTTCAGCCACAAAGAATGCGCCGAATGAACGAGCGAGCTGCGGTACGATTGCACGCTCAACGCCAGACACGATGAATGAGCCGTGTGGCGTCATCATCGGAATGTCAGTGAGGAAGATCTCCTGGGTCTTCTCTGATCCGAAGGTCTTGTTAACGAGCGTTACAGACGCCTTAAGAGGAGCCTCGTAGGTGCGCGCATTCTCGCGAGCTTCTTCCTCGGTGCCCTTAGGCTGTCCGATTTCAAAGCCGTCGAAACGAAGCTCGAACTTCTTACTCGAATAATCAGGAATCGGTGAGAACTCTTTGAAGAGTTCCTTGATGCCGTCCTCAAGAAGCCAGTTGAACGATTCCCTCTGGTGGCCTACCAGGTCCGGGAAGTCGACTCGTGGTGCACGGTATGCACCGAAGGTCTTCTGCACGAGCTTTTTCTGCTGCATGTCAGTTCGTATGGTTACGGTGTCTCCCTAAACGCCGAATGGGCACGTATACATACGTGCCGCGCCCCTCGTTCTTAGGAGACGCTGTTTTTAAAATGCGCACTAGTTTTCTGCCCCAATTCCCCGCGTATCGGTCGTTACTCAGTCGTATGGATACTATACCGTGAAGAAGCTATGAGGGTCAAGGAGACGGGTGGATAAGAAAAAGGCGGCTCCCGAAGGAATCCGCCTTTGCGCAGCCCTGTAGAGGACTGCAAGATGCTGTGATCAAACGCGATCGTCGAAGATCTGTCCGAGCCGGCTGGGATCGACGAACGCGCCGCCTTCATAGGGCGAGGACGCGCGCGCGTCATTGATCTCGCCGCGAGCGACCTGACGAAGATGGAAAGGTCGTGCGAACGTCATGTAGATGGCATAGGCCGCGATTCCGGCGATAATGCCGCCCAAGACGAGCTTGCCGATCGTCTCTCCGCCGAGCGCTGCGGCCAGCGTGACCGTCACGAAGATCTGAAACACCAGAACCATCGTGCGCACCTTGCCGTCGCGAACGATCCACAGCCTCATGGCCGCGAACTGCATGAGCATAGCTCCTGCTGCGATCAGAGCGCACATAAGCATATAGAACGTCATCGGGTTCCCCCCTAAGATTGTGACTTCCTGGAAACCAGGCTCGAAAACAATATACAACCATATGGTTGTATTGTCAATTCCCTCCTGAGATGAAGAGAGGGCGGGTCCGACCGGACCCGCCCTTCTGCTTACAGTCAATTGTAGTCGTGCGTGAACGGCTTGCCGAGGTCGTCGAGCTTGGGGCTTCTAGGCCTCGAGCGGTACTGCCCCGCCAGACTCAGCACGTATACCGGCTCATCCAGCATCGCCTCGCAGAACGACGTCTTCCTGATGTTTTTTATCGTCACCCAGTTGAGCCTTTCGATCTTCGTGCGCGTGAGCGCGTGCGGGAACCTGTGCTTCCGCGCAGCGCGAGCGAGCGAGCGCGATAGCTTTCCGGATCTCCTCGGAAGTACTTCCGGCAGTGCCCCCAGGCGCTTTGCATATTTCTTCCTTCGCGCTGAAAAACCAATCGAACATAGTCTGCCTCCCTTCCGGAACAATGTGCGTTCTGGAGAGTGTTAAGCACAGGTATATAAAAGAAAAAAGCGGACGCCGTAGCGTCCGCCTTCTGTTCCTCTCCTGCCGAAGCAGGAGAGGAACGAAAGATCAGTCTGTGTGTCAGCGTTCTGCCGACTAGCGCACGCCGCCGATGGCGAAGTTCCAGGACTGAACCTGGGCGCCCGAGGTGGCGTAGTTGATCTGCGTGCTGACCGAGGCCGGGTTGACCGCGGTGCCGTAGATCGTGCTGCCGCTGTTGGCGACGAACAGGCTGCTGGTGGCGATGGCGCCGGTCGAAACCGTGCCCTGGCCCGTGCCCGAGAACAGGCCCTGGGTATAGATGCCCTGACCCTGGCCCATGCCGAAGCTGTTCGCGCTGACGCCCGAGGACGCCAGATCGACGGCAGCGGTGCCGGTTCCGGTGAGCAGGAAGCCGGCCGAGTTGCTGGCCTGCCCCGTGTTCACGACGTAGTTCAGCTGGATGGCGGTGCCGCTCGCGTCGAGGGTGTTGCCCCCGGCGGTCTGCGACTGGCCGTAGCCGATGTCGTTCATGCTCGCGTAGTTGACGTTCGAGTGCATGACCAGGGCGGCCGCACCATCCGACGAGCCCGCGAAGGCGCTGATCGACTGGCCAGCGGGGCCATACATGCCGCCGCTGCCGTCACGGGTGAGCGTCGACTGAACGAAGCCGCCGGCGGAAACCAGCGCGCTGGCATTCAGCGAGGTGTTCGAGACGCCGTAGCCATAGGGGTTGTTCCCCTGATTGACGTAGGTGACCGAACCGATCGCGCCGTTGCCCTGCGTGTTGAAGGCGCCCGTGGACGAACCGGCGCCATTGGCGTTGAAGCCGAAGGTGCCGTTGCCGTTCCAGTTGGCGCCGACCGTGGTCGACTGCGCCGAAGCGGCCGAAGCCATGGCCAGAGCGGCGAACACGGCGGCGCCGGCGAGAAGCATCTTCTTCATGGTGGGTATTCCCTTTTTGTCAATTTGAAACCGGAGCACAGCGCTCCGGTCCCTCACAAGTGAGCCCCCTAAGGAAATCTCACTCCGGGACTGTAACATAGAAAAATCCGGATGCCAAGTCTTGGCATCCGGATTGTCTTCGTGGGAGACCCCGGAGGGTCTCCCTGTAGATAAGATACGGTTGTCGGTCAGGAAGGGACGTCGTAGACCCAGCGGACCGGCTGGACGTAGAACGTCGACTGGTTTACTTCAACCAGTCGCGCGAACGCTGAGACGATCCCGTCGCGAACGGCGGAATCCGCCGGAAGCACGTTGCTGCTGCCGGCTTCGACCGAGGCGATGTCCATGCTCGACGTCGGACGCGTCACCGTCGAGGTTCCCCCCGGGGTGGTTGCGACCGATGCCAGCGTGCTCGACACGGCTCCGAGGACCCGCGTGAAGTGGTAGCTCATGGTCGTCCCGCGGATGTCCGTTTGCACGTCCATCGAGGAAACGACCTCGCTGGTCCGAACATCGACGAGATGCAGCGTGACCGAGGCCGAAGCCAGGGTGTTGCGCATCGAGAAGCCGATACCGTCGACATCCGCGCCGCCGCCGCCGGTTTGCACCGAGGTGGAGTACGAGGAGATCGATCCGGTGACCATGTAGTTCGCGCCGACGAGCCCCCCTTCCGGCGCGTTGCGCTGGATGAGGCCGATGTTCCTGGTCTCAGTCTGGCCGGTGAGCGGATTGACCACCTGGCCGAACTGATGACCCATCGCGTACTCCTGGGCGATGATGCCCAGGTTGAACGGGTTGCGTTCGACGACCCGGAACCCCGAATTGCGCACGATGTGCACCAAGAGGTTCTGGCACGCCTGCGTCACCGCAGTCGAGTACCGCAGTGCGTCAGCGTCCTTGTGCTGGCCGGTTTCGTCCTTGCAGTCCCCCACCACGAACACGATGTCGCGGTTGACGTTCGCGGCCTGCCACTGAAGCTGATCGCTCAGTGACTGGCCGGAGGTAGTCACCGGGCCGTTATAGGGCGTCGGTGCTGACCGCGTCACGGTCGTAGTGGTCGTACATGCGGTGAGCGCGAGACCCGCCGCAAGGACGAGAGCCGCACGAAGCGGCGTCCTGAGAACTTTCATTTCAATCCAATCTGATTTTTGTTTCGAGAAGCCTTCGACCCGTGCCGCCCTAGTTGGGCGGACCCGAATCGTTGTTGTTGGACGACGTGTTCGTGGTGACGGTGCTGCCATCGCCCAGCGTCGCCGTGGTGGAGGCGTTGGTCGTGGTGTTGTTCTGCTGGCTGTCGCCGCCGAACGTCGTGTCGCGTCCCGTGTTCACGGTGAACGTGCCGCCGTTCAGAAGCTGACCGGTGGCGTTCACGTTGGTCTGGCCGCCCGTGACGTTCGTCACGGGTGTCGAATAGTCGTTGTAGACCGTGTTCGACACCGTCGGCGCGATATGGATGGTCGCCGCATTGCCGATACCGTTCACACGGACGGCAGCACGGTTGTCATAGTAGCCGGGATCGGCTTGCGCGCCGCCGGCGGGAGTGAGTGGACGCCACATGGTGACATCCTGCGCAGCAGCCGCCTGCGGCATGCCAGTCAGAACGATGGCGGCCGCGCTAAGCGCGGCAATCAGATTTGAGCGTTTCAAGTTCTTTTCCTTCAGGAAGAGGGGTTACTGGTTGGTCGGGTTGGTCACCACGAGTGACAGGAGAAAGCGTAACCGTGCGCGGATTAACCGGCACGGGGACTATTTCTTCCCGTTGCTCAGGGCGCGCGCCACCAGGGGCGAGCGGGTCGAACACGAGCCCGGATCGCGACAGGTCCAAAGGAACTGTCGGGGCCGGTTCGGGTTCGGGACGAGGAGGACACGAGGGGTCGTTGACCACCGGCGCCTTCTCGACATTCGGGTCCTGCGTGGCAGTGGCTGCGACCTGTAATAGTAAGGCCGCAGCTGCTGACGCGTAGAGCGCGAAACGTTGCATGCTTGTCTCCTTTCTTGAACCGTATCTTTTCAAGGACCAGTTCTGGTCCCATTAATAACACATCCTTGCCTGCAGGTCAATACTAGGTTCCTTTTGTAAGCTTCTTTGCTCGGAACTCATCGATCTTCTTATGATCTCCGGTCTTAAGGACGGGCGGGACCTTGTACTTCTTCCCTTCCCACTCAATGATCTCAGGACGAGTATAAACGTCTGGTGGTGCGATTCGACGTTCCTCTACTGATTCATCCTTTCCGAGGACTCCAGGAATGCGGCGTGTAATCGCATCAACCATAGCAAGTGCCGGTACTTCCCCTCCGGTATACACCGCTTCTCCAACCGCATAGGTCTTCAGGGTTCCCATCGTTGCGACAATCTTCTTCGCGCGCTCATCAATACCCTCGTAGCGACCGCAGACAAATACTACTTCGTCATACTTGCCCAGAAGGTCGGCGTCTTTGTTCGTAAACTGCTTGCCTGAAGGACTGAACCAGATGATGGCTTTCGTTCCCTTGCGACGTCCGAGAGATTTCTTAACCGCCTTCACCACCGGAAGCGCCGTCATAACCATGCCAGGACCTCCGCCATATGGGCGTTCATCAACCTTCCCCCATCGATTCGTTACGTAGGTACGCGGAGACTGGTAGTCGACAGACATCTTCTTGCTAGCTCTAGCGCGCCCAAGGATAGAAGCCGAAAGATACGCCTCGCAGGCTTCGGGGAAAAGAGTGATGAGGTGGAATCGAATCATAGATCGAAAAGAAGCGGCATAAGCCGCTTTCTTGTTACGCGATATCGCCTAACACTTGGTCGAGAGTCTTGTTCTCGCCAGAATCAAAATGCTTGCCACCCATAGGCTCGTTAATCTTTAGGTTAACGCGTGCATTGTGCTTCATACCCACAACACGAAGGAGAGTACGGATCGCCTTCGCAATATTTCCGTCCTTTCCAATGATCTTGCCCATATCTTCTGGAGCAACCGTAAGGGTAAGGAGTACACCCATTTCATCAACGGAACGCGCAATAACGACACTGTCAGGATTGTCGACGAGTGCCTTAACGGTGAGATCGAGATATGCGTGGTCTTGTTCCATAGAATCAGTTCGGCGGGTTCAGGATATTGGGTACGGGTAAAACGAGCGAGCGCTCGTTATGAGGCGCTTACGCAGCGGGTTCCTCAGCAGGAGTCTCTGGAGCAATTTCAGCAGGAGCAGCCTCTTCAGGTGCTTCAACAGATACTTCCTCCTGAGCAGGTGCCTCTTCAACAGGAGCATTGGCTGCTTCTTCTGCAGCCTTTGCACTAGCCGCCTCTGCCTTAGCCTTCTCCTCTGCAGCCTTTAGAGCTGCTGCCTCGTCTTCAGCGCGCTTCTTAGCGATGTTCTTCTCAAGGTTCTTCTTTGAGATAACTGCTGTCTTAGATCCTTCGAGAACGCCGTTCTTGATAAGGAGGTTCTTAAGAGATGGAGAAACCTGAGCTCCCTTTGTTATCCAATCCTTAATACGATCTGCCTTGTAAGTAATCTGCTTGGTCTTTGGATTGTACGTACCAACAAGGTCAACGTACTTACCCGCCTTTGGACCGGCGGTCTTCTCGAGTACTGCCATGCGGAAAGAGGCATCATTTTTGCGGCCTATGCGCTGGAATCGGATCATCAACATATGTGAAGGCTAGCGTACCAGATAGTAAGTAAAGGGTCAAACGAGGCTGTAAAAGAGAGCACTCGACCAGGGTCGAGTGCAAAGAGAACGGAAAGATCCGAAAGAGGGAGTGGCGAGCGGATATTGAGTCCGTTTTGCCACTCCAAGTCTCGCTCAGGATCGCCGGCGATGACCGACCTATAAAGCGTAGCATAACGCTCTATATCTGCTAAAGTTGTACACATCATGCAACCTACTAAAGATGCGGTCTTTGAAGGACCAATAACGATTATTAAAACAGGCAAAGGATTCTTCACCTTTGATCCCGATGAAGAGGATCTCTTTATCTCTGGCGAGAACCTCGGCGGTGCCTTCCCGGGCGATACCGTACAGGTACAGTTCACAGGATTCGATACAGACCCACGCACCGGAAAGAAACGAGGAGCCGGAAAAGTTATTGAAGTTCTTACGCGCAGTCGCGAAACCTTCGTGGGAACACTCATTGAGAACAAAGAGGAGAATCTCATCATGATGAAGCCAGACTGGAAGAAGATGTATGTTCCCTTCGTCGTTAAGGGTGAATCGCTTCCACTCGGGCAGAAAGTGGTTATCCGTTTCAAAGGCTGGAACCAGCATCAACCCTACCCATGGGGAGAGCTCGAAGAGATCATCGGACCGGCCGGAGAACATGAGACCGAGATGCGTGCCCTAGCCATGAGTCAGGGCTTCCGCTCTGACTTCCCACCCGGCGTTATGAAAGAAGCGGCGTACCTCGAAGCGAACGGCAAGCAGATGCTCGCCGACGGTGCCTTGGAGGGCATCAAGGCTGGTACGCGTAAGGATTTCCGTGGCACGCCGACCTTCACTATCGACCCGTTCGATGCGAAGGACTTCGATGACGCGCTTTCCGTAAAGACGCTTCCGAACGGCAACTACGAGATCGGCGTACACATTGCGGACGTGTCGCATTTTGTGCGTCCTGGTACTGCTATTGATGACGAGGCACGTGCACGTGCAACCTCCGTATACCTCGTAGATCGTACGATCCCGATGCTCCCTCACATCCTCTCGACCGATCTCTGTTCCCTCAACCCGAACGAAGACCGCCTTTCCATGTCAGCAGTATTCGAGCTCGACAGCCAGGCAGGCATCGTCTCACGGTGGTTTGGTCCTACGGTCATTCACTCCGACAAGCGTTTCACCTATGAGAACGCACAGGAAGTCCTCACGAACCAGGAAGGCGAGATGCTCGAAGAGCTCAACATCCTAAAGAAGCTGGCGGATCAGATTCGTGCACGCAGAACCAGCAAGGGCGCTATCTCCTTCGATACTCCTGAAGTGAAGGTGCTCATCGACGAGACAGGCAAGCCAACCGATATCGTACTCAAGAACCGCATCGATACGATGCTCGTCATCGAGGACTTCATGTTGTTAGCTAACGAAGCTATCGCTGAGTTCTTAAGCGAGGAAGTAAAGAAGAAAAAGGAATCATCGATATACCGCGTGCACGATCGTCCTGATGCGGATCGCATCGAGACCTTATCTGCATTCCTCAAGGTGATGGGATACGAACTCCCCGTCTTAGCGGGCAGAGTGAAAGGTGACGATATGAACAAGCTTCTCGCACAAGTAACAGGCAAGCCTGAGGAATATCTCATCAAGACCGCGACGCTTCGTTCCATGGCAAAGGCGGTGTACACCACGAAGAATGTCGGACACTTCGGTCTCGCGTTTGAGTTCTACACGCACTTCACCTCCCCTATTCGTCGCTACCCAGATCTCCTTATCCATCGCCTCACAAAGCACTACACCGTGAACGGTGAATTCACTAAGGCGGAACAGGCTGAGCTCGATCAGCTCGCAACTCATTCGAGCGAGCGCGAGGCAGCGGCCGTTGAAGCTGAACGCGACTCCATCAAGATGAAGGTGGTCGAGTTCATGAGCGAGCATGTCGGCGAAGAGTTCGATGCCGTCATCTCCGGAGTATCAGATCGTGGACTATTCGTGGAGCTTAAAGAAACCCGTGCTGAAGGAATGATCCGGGTTCGCGAGATCGGCGACGATTACTTTGTCTACGATGAAAAGCGATACCGACTCATTGGCGAGAAGACGAAAGTTGAGTACGCTCTCGGCGATCCGATTCGTGTGAAGCTTGAAGCAGCACGACTTCCTGAGCGAGAACTCGATTTCTCCCTCATCAAGGCATAAAGAAAAAGAGCTCCGATATCGGAGCTCTTTTCTTATACGCTCTTGCCGTCGTAGGCCATTCGCGTGAGTGTATTGAGATCTACATCGTCGATCGTGCGTACATTTATCGCGAATGACTCTGAACCATCCGGTCCCTTTCCTCGCCCAAAGACACCAATGCCACACGTCGTGCAGAATTGGTGATCGATCACCTCTTTATTGAAGCGGTACGTGGTGAGCGAATCTTCACCTTTGATGATCGTCACTGCGGTCGCAGGTACCATCGCGAGCAAGTATCCCTTCATCGCGCAGTACGAGCAGTTACACTCGATGACTGACTGCGAAAGGTCGACGTCCACGGTGTACATGACGTTCTTACAATGACAGGCTCCGGTATGTGGTTGCATAGGGTTATGAGGTTCTCGCTTCCAGTATACGGGTAAGCGCGAGAGCGTATGCCGCTTCCCGAAGCGTTATGTTTCGCTCTGCCGCGAAGTCAGCGACGTCGCGATACGCATCACGCATCGTATCGCGTAGACGCTCCGTCACCCGCTCATGCGTCCATGTCTCGCTTGAGCGGTTCTGAAGCCACTCGAAATAGGATACGGTTACGCCGCCCGCGTTCGCGAGCACATCAGGAACCACCCCGACAGCACGTGCTGTGAGGAGCTCATCTGCTTCTGGGGTTACAGGACCGTTCGCCACCTCAAGCACTACGGTTGCCATGATGTCTCCCGCATTCTCTTTCGTCACCACCTCTTCAAGCGCTGCCGGAATAAGGACATCGCAGGCAGCCGTAATAACACTTGCTGCGGTGCCTGGTGTTCCGTAGCCCTCTGCATCGTGTACGGACTTCCCTGACTCCTTGAGAGCGAGCACGTGACTGATATCGATTCCTTCAGGATTAAGGAGTGTGCCATGACTATCTGCGAGTGCTACCACCTTCCCTCCATACGTTTCAACGAGACGCGCAGCCTGAGCACCCGCGTTCCCTGCGCCCTGTATCGCAACTTCAACTCCTTCCATGCTGCGGTGCTGATCTTCGAGCACGGCTTCAAGAACATAGAGCGCTCCGTCAGCAGTTGCGGTATCACGTCCAAGGATACCTCCCTTATCAATAGGCTTTCCCGTAATCATTGCAGGAGCAGTCATACCCGTTATGGTTTCGTACTCGTCGAGCATCGCGGCCATGATCGCGGGCGTGGTGTACACGTCGGGCGCGGGCACGTCTTTCTCCGGACCAAGGTGTTCTGCGAATGCACGAACATACGCGCGACCAAGGCGCTCAAGCTCACCCTTTGAGAGCTGCTTCGGATCTACGGTTACACCACCCTTAGCGCCTCCAAACGGTACATCAACAACAGCACATTTAATGGCCATCATGGCAGCGAGTGCTGACACCTCATCCTCATCAGCCTCAGGATGAAAACGAATACCTCCCTTATAGGGACCGCGTGAATTATCAAACTGCACGCGATATGCCGGATACGTATTGGTACTTCCATCATCCATGAGCACCGAAAGGTCTGCACGAAGGATCTGGTCCGGGGTCATGAATGACGCACGGTCTTCTTCAGAAAGCTTGAGCAAGTCAGCTGCCTTTCCTACGTTGTATTTAAAGTAATCAAATGCGGCCATAGAAGTATTGGTTTAGGTGTGGGCAAAGCATACGCCTCTTATAAAAGCAGTCTATGGGGATAAGAAGACGCCCACACGGTAACCGTGTGGGCGTTCAGCATGTCTTTGTTTCCTTAAACAAGGATTTGAGAGGTACGCGGCGAACGCGCCATGCATCAATACGGCCGAGTCGTTTCATCCTTCGGCCAAAGTGACTCAAAGGTATCGGCTTCCCTTCCTTCAGGAGCTGTTCTAGTTTTTTATTGGCCTCATACATCGCTGCATTGGGCTCGAACTTGGTTCTGGTCTCGCCCGTAGGAGCGAGAGGGTTATGAAAGGTCACCTCCATGACAACCCTCCTTTCTGTGGTCCGTTATAGAGAACTTCATCTAATAACGCAAGGATTCCTACTTTGCTACGGCTGCTGCTTCCTCAAACTTAACGGAGAGAAGCTTTGAAATACCATCATTCCCCATCGTGACACCGTAGAGGATACCCGCGCGACTCATGGTCTCTCTGTTATGCGTAATAACGATGAGCTGGGACTTCTTAGAAAGTTCCTCGATCATGTCTCCATAACGGCGCGAGTTCGCCTCGTCGAGTGCAGCATCGGTCTCATCGAGGATGAGGAACGGTGGCGGATTAACCTGACTCATCGCAAAGATAAGCGCGATAGAGGTAAGCGCACGTTCTCCTCCGGAAAGCTGCATAAGAGCCTGCACCCGTTTCTTTGGAAGGTTCACCGATATCTCGATACCGGGCTTCTGATTCTTCTGTCGCTTAGGAGCATCCTCAAATTCTTCATCCTCTTCCTCATCTTCAGAGGAAGGTGTGAGGTCTTCAAGCACGAGACGTGCACCTCCTCCCCCAAACATCACACTGAAGAACGAGCCGAATGATTCGTTAACCAACTGGAGTCCTTCTGCAAAACTCTTCTGAAGCTCTACATCAAGATCAGCGATAAGTTCGCGAAGACCCAGTGCCGACTTCGCAAGATCCTCAAGCTCGCTGATGAGGAATGCTTCACGCTCTGTTGCTTCCTTATACTCACTCCTCACATCTTCGCCTGAACCGCCTGCTTCTTCTACGCGAATCTTAAGACGCTCTAGAGCACGCTTTCGATCTTCCTGTGTGCGGCGTTCTTCTGAAGGAGCGGATGAGAGGGGTTCGTATGAAAGTGCATTTACGCCAACAAGCGCAACAACCTCGTGCTTCCCCTGCTCCATCTCTTCAAGAAGATAATCAAGCTCACCCATACGTGCAGACAACCGTGCTCGCTCTCCTTCAGCTTTTGCCTTCTTGTCAGCGAGTTCTAGAAGACGTCGGTTCTGTTCGCGACCCGTCTCTTCGTGTGCCATGGTTGCTTCACGTGCTTTCGAAAGGATGTTTCTAGCCTGCTCAACCTCCTCCAAAAGAAGACGGTCCTGTGATGCGAGGTCACTACGCTTTGCCTCGAGTTCATGAGCAGCCTGTTCCTCCTCAAGCATCAAGTCATCGCTTCCTGTGCCGTATCGCTCAAAGAATGCACCAATGGCCGTACGGAGCGTTTTAAGGGCTGCGAGGACCGCACCAGGCTCAGCATGTTCTACCGCTTCCACCTGTTTATCTACTTCTTCTCGAAGCGTCTTCAAATCTTCTCGAGGCACCTTTACATACGGATCGTGTGCGACTGCAACACTTCTGCGCTTTGCTTCGTTTAATGCACCCTCAACACGTCCGATATCGCGCGCGAGTTCTGAGCGCTCATTGGTGAGGCGATCAAGTTCACGCTCTGCTTTGCGAACCGCTTCAGATCGTTTCATCCCTTCGACATCGGTCGTCGCACGCTCCTCGAACGCATGGAGTTCTGTCTCAAGTACCGCAACGCGTTCTGAAACATCACGCAGTGTTGCTTCGGTGTTCGTTCGCTCAGACTGTATATAAATCTCCTCTATCGCGAAGTATGTCTGGCTCGCGCTACGCAGTTCTTTTGAAAGTTCTTCTGCGCGCTCGAGACGCTCCACCTGCTTCGCGAGGAACCTGATATGCGGAGCGATCTCTCTACGGAGTGCTTCCACCTGCGCGACGTTCTCCTCGGTCTTCTCGAGTTTCCTCTCTGCTTCCTGCTTCTTGAATTCAAACACGCGGAGCCCGAGCGCATCCTCGAGCATGGAGCGACGCTCGCGGGGCGCAGCCGTGAGGATACGGTCTGCTTCTCCCTGAGAGATGATATGGTGCCCGGTCTCGCCAATGTTCGCGCTTGCAAGAAGTTCTTGTACATCACGAAGACGGACCTTTGAT
>Ga0209512_1000558_pt1 | contig 58679 bp, 48 predicted proteins | sample frozenSSSSmetaG_FD_184142 | JGI IMG/M metagenome (GOLD analysis project Ga0209512, IMG submission 184142) | Glacier valley bacterial and archeal communities from Borup Fiord, Nunavut, Canada, to study Microbial Dark Matter (Phase II) -... | ecosystem: Environmental > Aquatic > Freshwater > Ice >...
AAGAAACGACAATGAAAATGGCGCACAATGTTGAAAAATTGTATCAGTCAGTAAAAAATCCGGATGGCTCATCCGTACAATGCGTATTGCCGGAATTTTGTATCGGAGGCGTGCAGGAAGCGGCGGCCTGCGATAAATATTTTGAAGCAAATAATGTTGGCCTGGTGCTTTCTGTAACACCGTGCTGGTGCTATGGAAGTGAAACCATGCACATGGATCCCCGGATACCCAAAGCAATATGGGGATTCAATGGCACAGAAAGACCGGGAGCAGTGTACCTGGCCGCGACACTTGCCGCGCACAACCAGATGGGATTGCCTGCATTCGGTATTTATGGCAGGGATGTACAGGATCTCGGCGATGAAACTATACCCGCAGATGTAAGGGAACGCCTCCTGAGTTTTGCCAGATCAGGTCTTGCCGTGGCCATCATGCGCGGACAGGCTTATCTTGCTATAGGCTCTGTGTCCATGGGCATAGCGGGTTCAATCATTAATAATGATCTTTTTCGCCAATATTTCGGAATGCGCAATGAATACGTGGATTCCTCCGAACTTATCAGGCGCATTGAAAAGAAAATTTATGACCAGGAAGAATTTATACGCGCACTGAAATGGACCCGGGAAAATTGTAGGGAGGGGCCCGATCTGAATGCAAAAGAAAAACAATTTTCGCGTGAGCAGAAAGATAAGGATTGGGAATACGTGGTAAAGATGACCATCATTATCCGTGACCTGATGATTGGAAATGCCAAACTTAAAGAAATAGGATTTGGTGAAGAATCGCAGGGCCATCATGCACTGGTTTCCGGTTTTCAGGGGCAGCGTCAGTGGACAGATTTTTTACCTAACGGAGATTTTCCGGAAGCGATATTAAATTCTTCTTTCGACTGGAATGGCATACGTGCACCTTTTATGGTGGCTACAGAAAATGATTCATTAAATGGTATCAGTATGCTGTTTGGAAACCTGCTGACGCATACTGCCCAAATATTTGCGGACGTCAGAACATACTGGAGCCCTGATGCGGTAAAGAGAGTTTCCGGCTGGCAGCCGGAAGGCATCTCCAAAAAAGGATTTATACACCTGATCAATTCCGGCTCAGCCGCGCTGGATGGGTCGGGCCGGCAATGTGTAAATGGCAAACCTGCTATGAAACCTTTCTGGGAAATTGATCATACAGAAGCGACTGATTGTATGGAAGCCACCACCTGGTATCCTGCTAATAACGGATATTTCAGAGGTGGTGGGTATTCTTCAAAATTCGTCACCAGGGGAGGTATGCCCGTTACCATGTGCAGGTTAAATCTGGTGAAAGGCATCGGGCCGGTGCTGCAGATAGCAGAAGGAGAAACAATTGATCTTCCGGAAAAAGTTCATCAGGTACTTGACGACAGAACCGATAAGTCGTGGCCCACCACCTGGTTCGTACCCCGGCTGACAGGTGAAGGACCGTTCAGGGATGTTTATTCGGTGATGGCAGCCTGGGGCGCCAATCACGGGGCCATCAGTTGCGGACATATCGGCCAGTATCTGATCACGATGGCATCAATGCTGAGAATACCTGTGTGTATGCACAATGTGCCTCGGGAATCAATCTTTCGTCCTTCTGCATGGCATGCGTTCGGGTCTGATCCGGAAGGTGCCGACTACAGGGCATGCGCCGCTTACGGACCATTATATAAATAAATTAAACGATTGCCATTAATGAAAAACGAAAAATCACTGCCCCTACTGGCTGCGCCGGGTGGTGGGACTTACCTCCGGCCCTTTTTGATGGTTACCAGTCTGTTCTTACTTTGGGGATTTGCCCATGGGTTACTGGATGTACTGGACAAGCACTTCCAGAATACTTTACACGTGTCCAAGGCAGAATCAGGAATGGTACAGTTCTCACTGTATATAGGGTATCTGGCCATGGCCTCGCCCGCCGGTTCTTTTATGAAAAGGTACGGGTACAAAAAAGGAATTATCCTTGGTCTTTGCTTATTTGCACTGGGTGCATTTCTTTTTTATCCTGCTGCGAAGCTTGCAGCGTTTATTCCTTTTTTGCTTTCACTGTTTATTATTGCCTGTGGTCTGTCCTGTCTGGAAACTGCTGCAAACCCATATTCCACCGTATTGGGTCCACCACCGGGAGCGGCCCGGAGAATAAATATTGCACAATCCTTTAATGGCCTGGGATGGATATTGGGACCGTTAATCGGCGGCTGGTTGATTTTTGGGGCAGATGAAAAAGGGCAGGATCATACGTTTGATTCTCTCGTAGTTCCATACATGTGGATCGGTGCTATTGTCCTGGCAGTAGCGGTCGTATTTGCCTTTACCAAGCTTCCGGTGATAAAAGAAGAAAACAGTGAAGGCATAACGGAAAATATGCCCGCAAAGGAATTGTTGAATCATCCTGGTTTTGTTCTTGCTGTGGCTGCTCAATTTCTATATGTCGCAGCACAAACCGGTGTCAATTCTTTTTTTATTAATTATGTAACTGAAACCACCACCGGTGTGCAATCGACTATCAGTTTGCTGATGACGCATCTTGGTTCCTTCGGCAGAGTATTCACACCTAAAAATCCGGAACAGGCGGCATCATTAATTCTTGCGCTTGGTGGCATGGGAGCCTTCTGGATAGGCAGACTTAGCGGCGCGTGGCTTATGAGATTTATTCCTCCGGGACGATTGCTGGCAATTTATGCCGTATGTAATACACTGCTAATGGGTGTGGTTATACTCGAGCTTGGGTGGGTTAGCGTGATCGCATTGTTTTCCACTTATTTTTTTATGTCTTTAATGTTTCCAACCATTTTTGCGCTGGGTCTGCGCGGCCTTGGACCATTGACCAAAAGAGCGGCTTCGTTCTTAGTGATGGCAGTAGCTGGCGGAGCATTCTGTCCGCCGCTGATGGGAGCCATCGCTGATCGTGCCGGCATGTCTATAGCTTTTATAGTTCCATTGTTTTGTTTTGCATTTATTGCGTGGTTTGCCATGTGGGGCAACAGAAAAAAAGGCGCTGGTGAAGAAAAATTATCAATTTTGCCGGTTCATTAAATTAAAGTTCCCATCTGCCATTAATTACTACCTTGAGGCTGTTGGTCGGGTATGCCGGAACCAACGCTATGTTAACCGTTGGAGCGTATAATTGCTTAAAACCAGATCATGAATAAAACAGGTCCGATTATCATTATTGAAGACGACCGGGATGACCAGGAGCTTCTTCAGCAATTGTTTTCAGAACTGGATCTGGTAAATGAACTGCAGATTTTTGCAGATGCTGAATCTGCGTTGGAGTACCTAAAAATTCCCGGGGTGCGCCCTTTCCTTATTTTATCTGATATAAATATGCCACTGATGACTGGTTTTCAGCTTCGTAATAATATTCTTGCTGATCCTTTATTAGCGGAAAAATGTATTCCTTTTTTATTTTGCACAACGGGAGCCACTGCCAAAGTTGTTAGCGAAGCCTACGGACAATCCATCCAGGGTATATTTCAAAAACCTTCGGTTTATGAAGAGTGGAAAAATACATTGCAGTCGATCATTCAATACTGGTCCGTGGCCATCTCTCCCAACAGGTACTGACTTATACACAGTTATTAATCATTATTATTACATAACTTAGAAATACGTAATACTAACAATACATGCCCACGAAGGAGCAGCATTTATTCACCATCCATTCAAGTAACCAGAAAGAGCTGGAAGCCAGCGAAAGGCGTTTCAGGTCGCTTGTCCGATATGGTTCTGACCTGATTATTATAATAGATAATTCGGGTAACTATTTATACGTTACCGATCCTGAAAAACATGTGCTTGGATATACTGCGAGTTATTTTATTGGAAAGAACGTTATAAACTTTCTTCATCCCGATGATGGCCCTGGTATTCTTTCCGCAATGAAAAAGCTAGCGCCAAATGAATACATTGAATTACCTCACTACCGATTCAAGGCTGCGAATGAAGAATGGAGATGGCTGGAAAGCAAGATGACCAATTTTACTGACGATCCGGCAATAGGAGGGCTTGTGGTAAATTCAAGGGATGTAACAGATAAAAAAAGATTGGAAGCTGAACGCCGGAATGAAACTGAAAAAAAGCACCGTCAAATTACCAGGGCGATAGTAAAGGCACAGGAGATGGAGCGTCACGCAATTGGTAACGAGTTGCATGACAATGTTAATCAACTGCTGACCACCGTAAAACTTTACCTGCTCATGTCCCGGGAAAATGCGGAAATGCAGGAAAATCTGTTACCCAAGGCAATTGGTTACATTCAGGATTGTATCGATGAGATCAGACGCCTGACCAACAGGCTGGTTAGTCCACACCACCCGGATCTCAAACTTTCTGAGGCCATCAGGGATCTGATCAATTCCATTGCGCTTACCGGCGTATTGCAGTTAAATTACCAGCCGGTTAATATAGACGATGCAGAAGTCAGCGAAGATGTTCAACTTGCCGTTTACCGGATTATGCAGGAACAGCTCACCAATATTATCAGGCACGCTGGTGCGTCAGTAGTGGATATTTCTCTTTTCTTTGAAAAGGATAAACTCATCCTGGCTATTACCGATAATGGTCAGGGCTTTGACATTAAACAGATAAAAAAGGGATTGGGAATGGCTAACATGTATAACCGTGCCCTTACTATTAACGGAAACCTGGATATTACCAGTTCCCCTGGAGAGGGTTGTACGCTTACAGGAAGTTTTCCGGCACTTTAATTATTTTGCGGCTACGTCAGGTTCAAAATCCAGCGAAACAGAATTCATGCAAAACCGCTTGTGCGTGGGCGGTGGGCCATCATTAAAAATATGACCAAGATGCGAGCCGCAGCGTGCGCAGATCACTTCCGTGCGGTCCATATTGGAAGAACGATCTTCTTTATACACCACACTTCCTTTTCTCACCGGTTCAAAAAAGCTTGGCCAGCCGCAGGTACTGGCAAATTTTGCATCTGAGCGAAATAGTGAATTGCCACAGACCGCGCAATAATAATTGCCTTTCAATTCACTGTTCCAGTATTTACCTGTAAAAGCCTGTTCTGTTGCCTGCTCACGGGATACCGCATACAATTCTGCGGGCAATATTTTTTTCCATTCCGTATTACTTACCTGTAAATTGGAAATATCTGTCCGGGAGTAATATTTATTCTTTATTTCTTTTTTCCCTGCCTGGCTGAAGGATTGGAACTGCGTAAAAAGTATAAATGAAAATATTAAAATTGATTTCATATTAATAATTGTTTACGAAATATGCTTTTATAAGGATCGGGCTTTTATTTTAATTTATCCTTAAATACTTTTTTAAAGTTTTCCAGTTCAGGGGCAATGACCATTCTGCAATACGGTTCAGTTCCATTGAGGTTATAATAATCCTGGTGATAATTTTCCGCAATATAAAAAGAGGTGTAAGGGTTGAGTACAGTGACCACCGGCCTGGCAAAGGCTTTTTCAGTATTTAATCTTTTAATATAATAATCCGCAGTTTTCCGTTGGGCTGCATTATGATAAAAAATCGCTGAACGGTATTGTGTGCCTACATCATTTCCCTGTCTGTTAAGTTGGGTGGGATCATGTGCGGTAAAAAATGCAGCCAGCAATTCATCATAGGAAATCATGGAAGGATTATATATGATATTGCATGCTTCCGCATGGCCGGTGGTTCCGGAACAAACCTGCCTGTAAGATGGATTTGCCACTTGTCCGCCCGTATATCCGGAGTAAACTTTGGTTACGCCTTTTAATTGTTGAAACTGGGCTTCCACACACCAGAAACAGCCTGCGGCAAAAGTGGCGGTATCTCTTGTGCTCTTTGAGGATGGAACGGTCTTTTTTGACTGGTTCATTTCCCGGAACACTTTTGATCCTGTGGCATCTGCATGCTGTGCCTGTCCTAATAATGGCATTGCAAAGGCTATTATAAAAAGTGTTTTTTGTCTGTTCATTGTTATTAATTTATTGTGTTTGCAAGTTCCGGAATTTTTCAGATTTAGGTTTTAATTTGTCAAAATAATAACAAATCAGCCCCGGCTTTAGTTAACCCGATAAACAAAATTTATTGCCCAATGAGCAGGAATGTGTTTATTCGTGTATGTCCCCACACCAAAAAGAAGAATTATTCGGGTTGCCTGTCCAATACGACGGTCAGGATATGCTCTTGCCTGCTAAATTCGTTCATATGGGATATACGTATAAAATATTCGTAGAGGTGCAGGAACAGCAAATTATTTTTGAACCTGATGAAGAAAGAAATTTCAGGGCGGTCCTGCCGGATGGGTCAACCGGCAGGGTTTCATTGTCACTGGTGCAACAAATAGGTAAGGTGCTGGAAACGCTTTTCAGGTAAAAAATATTAATAAATAGGATTTTTATGAAACGATTGCCTCCAATATTTTTTTTTCTTTTAACATTGATCTTTCATTTGTATTTAAATGCACAACCTGGTCAGCAAAGCCTGGACCGTGTGGACCAGATGGCGAATTTTCCCAGGCCGTTCCGCATCATTGATTTCAGGCGGCTCGCAATAAAGTTTGACGAAACTGTATTTGATTTTAACGCGAAAGGTAAATACTGGCCGTTGGTCTGGATGGACAGCAGCAATAAAAATTTTCCTCAGCCGGTTGCAGGTCTTTACACCGCTATGGGAGATGTGCGTCAGGGACCTGATCACAACAGTGGCATGTTTCACGAAGCGCTTGCCAGTATGGGCGCTGTGCTCGGGGCTTCGTTGGTTGGTATAGATAAGAGGAAGGGATTGAATTATGCAGGCATGCTCAGAAATTATTTTAATAAGGAAACCGGCTGGAATATTATGATGAACAATACCTGCCCGGAGGTTGCCCTTCTTGGTGGTGGTTATGGGCGTGACTGGTGGTACGATGTATATCCTAATGTATTGTTTTATGCAATTTGTGATTTATACCCTGATGAGCCCGGATTTGATACCATGGCGCATACCATTGCAGAGAAGTTTTACCTGGCCGATTCCGTTTTAAGGGGCAATTATAATTATTCTTTTTTTGATTACGCCCACATGAAGCCCGTTAAAAATAATATTTGTGTGCAGCCCGATGTGGCGGCCGGTCACGCCTATGTCTTATATGCCGCATATAAAAAATACAATGACATCCGTTATTTAAACGGTGCCCGGAGCGCGCTGAATGCGCTTCAGTCCAATTCAGTAAATCCAACATATGAAGTGTTAATGCCTTACGGTGCTTTTCTCGCAGCGAGAATGAATGCCGACCAGGGTACGTCCTATGATGTAAAAAAAATGCTGGACTGGTCATTCGATGGTACGGCCGTTTGCCGGGAAGGATGGGGGATCCTCGCGGGAAACTGGAACGGCATGGATATATCCGGAATTGTTGGAAGTACGGTTGACCATGGTGGATATGGATTTTTAATGAATACTTACGATGCTGCGATACCGCTGATCCCCCTGGTTCGGTATGATCAGTCATATGCGCGTGCCATAGGTAAATGGATGCTTAATGCTGCCAATGCCGCGAAATTATTTTATCCGCAATATATGCCGGAAAACCATCAGACATTATTTGCAGAAGCCGGTGCCACCAAAGAAGTGATCGGCTATGAAGGAATAATCCGGCATTCATCTTACAAAAAGTACGACAGCCTGCGAGGTCCGGTGGCGCAGGGAGATGGCCCGCTATGGGTTCCCGGTAAAAATCCTGATGTTACCCAGTTCAGTGTTTATGGCAGCGCACATGCCGGAATATTCGGAAGCATTATCATGCGCACAAATGTGCCGGGTATTTTACAGCTTGATTTGCTGGCTACAGATTTTTATCATGAAAAAGCATATCCGTCTTACCTGTACTATAATCCATATAAGCAGGTTGAAACAGTCAGTGTAATTATGCCTTCTGGCGGTATGGATATTTATAATACCGTAACAGGTACATTCATTTTAAGAAATACACACACTGCAAAAATAAAAATACGCCCTGATGAAGCTGCTGTGATTGTATGCGTACCTCCGGGAGGCAGGCAGACCATTACAGGAAATAAAATGATGATCAATGGTATAGTGGTGGATTATCATTTTAAGAAAGTTATTCAATGATCTTTTCTTTTTTTAAACAGCGCTGCCACAAGCTCCAGGGATCTTTTTCTCGCATGGAGATCGAATAAATGAGAAGCGATCATGATCTCATCCACAGCAGTATCCTGAAGGAAGGATTCAAGTGATGCTTTCACGGTAGCCTGGCTTCCTATTGAAGCATACCGCATCATCTGCAAAACGCCACCCTTCTCATTTTCCGTCCATATGCCATCCATTGAAGCCACCGGTGGTGGCAATGGCCTGCGGTCGTTGCGGAACATGCCCAGCGCCAACTGATAAAAAGAAGTGGCCAGGTGTTCGGCTTCGTCTACGGTATCTGCCGCGATTACATTTACACAAGCCATGGAATAAGGTTGCTTAAGGAAGGCCGAAGGCTTGAAATGCGACCTGTAAATATCCAGGGCATCGTGCAGATGTACCGGGGCAAAGTGCGAAGCAAATGCAAAGGGAAGGCCCAGCATACCTGCCAGCTGGGCACTGAAAGTACTGGAACCCAGCAGCCAGACCGGCACTGCGGTGCCTTCACCAGGAATAGCCTTAACTTTCATAGCCGGATTTTTTGGCCCCAGGTAATTGATCAGTTCCACTACATCATTGGGAAATTCGTTGACATCGCTTTTTATATTTCTTCTCAGGGCGTAGGAAGTGACCTGGTCCGTTCCTGGTGCCCTGCCTATGCCCAGGTCGATTCTGTTAGGGTACAGGGATTCCAGTGTACCAAACTGCTCGGCTATCACCAGCGGTGCATGATTGGGCAGCATGATACCGCCCGATCCAACCCTTATGCGGGATGTTCCTGCTGCTACATAACCGATCAATACCGCTGTAGCGGCCGACGCCACGCTTTCCATGTTATGATGCTCGGCGAACCAGTAACGCTGAAAACCCAGCATCTCCGCATGTTGCGCCAGTGCAAGGCTTCTATGGAAAGCTTCAGCAGCGGATGCATCGCCGTGTACGATGGTTGCCAGGTCCAGAACAGATACCGGTATGTCGGCTAATTTTTTACTCATATTTTAAGAATGGCAAAGGTAGTACTCAGCGGTTTGAAGATCTTGATCTATTGCCTGTTCAGCTAAAAGATATAGACCAATTTTATGATATTTTTGAGCATCACCTGGTGAGGCCTGACGGAAAAATTATTTGCCTGCGGCAAACCATCACAAGACGAATCAGTAATCATGGAAAGGTGGGACATAAGACACTCAGATTTCCATGGATGGACCTGCCGATCGCTGAAGAATATTTTTGAAAATCGCTTTGCGTATTGCAGGCGGTACCATATTCAAATAACCGTTACAGTTGCCGCCTTTGCTGCTCAAGCGGTATTGTCAGAATAAAAGTGGCGCCATGACCAGGCCACCCGGTTGCACTAATGCTCCCCTGATGCCGTAAGGCGATGGCTTTACACAATGACAGGCCCAGACCGGTGCCCTCGTATTCATCTTTGGCATGAAGCCGGATAAATGTTTGAAAAATGGTTGCGGCATCAGCAGGATCAAAGCCTATGCCATTGTCTGATACCTCAAGCCGAACATTGGTCACTTCAGCTATCTCAACCAGGTGGGATCGCACGCTAATAACCGGAACAATGTCCGTGCGGGAAAATTTGAGGGCATTAACCAGCAGGTTGTAACACAGCTGGTACAGCAATACTCCCACGCCTTCGATTACCTGCAATTCACCTACCTGCACAATAGCTTTTTTTTCTGCGATCAGCACTTCCAGGTCGATCCTGATCTGTACGAATACTTCACCAAGGTCTACCCGTTCGATCGGCTCCAGCCCGGCCTTGATAGCCGAGTAAGCCAGCACGCCTTCGATCATGGAGTGCATGCGGGCCGTGGCAGTGTGCACTTTTGCCATATACTCCGTGGCTGGGAAAGACCATCGTGACTGGCTGTCCTCTTCAATTTTATGAAGAAACACCCTGATCTTTCGCAATGGTTCCTTAAGATCATGACTGGCAACGTGTGCAAATTGCTGCAAATCCTCATTAGACTGAACAAGCGCTGAATTTAGCAGCGAAAGAGTCGCGTTTGTTTCCTGTAAAGCCACATTGGATGCCAGGAGTTCTACGTTACTGGCATCAAGTTCTTCGGTACGCTCCTGTACCTGTTGTTCCAGTTCAACCTGAACATTGTACTGTGCCTTTTCAAGCAATCTGCTGGCAATAACCTGTTCTGTCACTTCCGTGGCGATCAACATAACTCCGGTAATGAAATCTTCTCCCTGGCGGAGGGCGGTATAGGTAAAATTAAAGTAAACTTCCTCTATTTTTCCGCAGCGGCGAAGCAGTGCGCAGATCGCATTGCCGCTCATAGGCTCTCCGGTGTCATAAACCTTCTGCAGCATCGGAATAAAGGGTTGGTCCGCAAGTTCAGGCAGGGCTTCCAAAAGTCGCTTGCCAATAATGGAGTTGGTTTTGTCCCACACTTCAAAAATACGCTCGTTTGCGACCTCGATCACCATGTCACGACTCCTGAACACGGCAATGGCCATGGGCGATTGTTCAACTATCTGCCGGAACCGTTCTTCGCTGGAAGGTGCCCTTTCTGCCGGCAGTAAGCCGGTAACAGGAAAAGAAGTTGGTACCAGCTGGGCAAATAAGTGATGCATGGGAAAGAGATAATCATTAAGGTAATCATATTTCAGGAGAATATTTTATTGAGAAATAACTGCTTAATTTAACCTGTGAATGGCCAGATTAAGAATCGTTGCAAAACTAACCCAGGAAATATATGGCAGCAGAAGCCATGAAGCGGTAGGGCTAAGCGGAGAGAAAAGGAACATCGTTACCAGTATCGCGGCCCATAGCAGGATAATATCAGCAAGCGCCCACCCGGTAAGATGAAAATAAAAGAACAGGAAGCTCCAGCAAAAATTGAGGAAGAGCTGCACAGCAAACAGCAATAAAGCATTTCTTCTTTGAACGGAAGGAGGGGTTTTCCACACCAGGTACAAGGCAATGCCTATCAGTATGTACAGAATGGTCCATACAGGGCCAAATATCCGGTTAGGAGGGTTAAAAGAGGGTTTAGAAAGTTGCGCGTACCAGTTCCCGATATTAGATGCAGTGGCCCAGCCGGCTATGGCGCCCGCACCCAGAGTGATCATGATGGAATACAGTAATTTCATATGTTTGTAGTTTATCTGCCTGCAGGACTGAAGGGCACCCTGGCCATGCCTGATAACAGTGATGATCCGATTAGTAAAATTTTTATGCCATTAAAAAACATGGAGCTTCATTGTATCTAAAATTGATCCTGTCTTTTTGTAATAACCCTGTTGTTAAATTTGAAGCTATGAGTAAGAAGTTAATTATCATTTATCTTTTACTGGCGTGCTTCACGGGTACCCTGGCAGCTCAGAATAAAATGGAAATTTCTTCACCAGACGGACAGATCCTGTTTACGTTTGGCCTGAATACGGGGCATGCGGAATATTCAGTTAAGTATAAAAAAAGGCTCTTGATAGAACACAGCCCGGTTGGGCTCACATTTATTAATAATGACATTTTTGGAAATGATATCCAACTGGGGAAAGCGAGTGTTTCTGAGGGAATGGAAAGCTATTTACTTCCTGAAGGGAAGTCCGGTAAAGTGCACGACCCATATAAAGAAGTTACCATTCCCATGAAGGAGCGTACAGGTAAAAAAAGGCTGATAAACTTTCACATCAGGGCCTTTAATGATGGTGTTGCATTTCGTTACGAGATCCCTCAACAAAATAATTGGCAGAATTATACACTCACCGAGGAGAATACTTCCTTTAACCTTGTGAGAAATCCTACTGCCAGGGTAGCTTTCCTGGAAAATTTTACTACTTCCCATGAGCACCGCTATGCTGTATTGCCATTAAGCGATATTAAGGAGGATACCCTGATGGACATGCCCGCTCTTTTTCAATTTCCTGAAAAAACCTATATGGCTGTTACGGAAGCAAACCTGGTTAATTACGCAGGCATGTCCCTTATCAAGCGTAATGGAATACTTTCAAGCCAGTTAACACCATTACCAGGTCAGCAACTGGAAAAAGTGAAGGCATCTCTTCCGCATCATACACCATGGAGGGTGATGATGATCAGTGATCGCATCGGGGCACTTATTGAATCGGATATCCTTACAGATCTAAGTGAGCCATGCAAATTAAAAGACCTCTCCTGGCTCAAACCGGGTAAAGCCAGTTTTCATTGGTGGAACGGTGATATAATGCCCGATACCACTTTTGAACCCGGCGTTAATTTTAATTTCAATAAATATTACATCGATTTCTGTTCCAGAAATGGAATAGAGTATCATACTGTTATAGGATACAGGGGAGTTGCGTGGTATCAGAATGATGGCATCGACTATCAGCCCGGACCTAACACAGATATCCTGAAGCCAAGACCCGGATTAGATATTCCGCAAATCTGCGATTACGCTAAAAGTAAAGGAGTCGGAATTCGATTCTGGGTACACTGGAAAGCGCTTTATCCTAAACTGGATACTGCATTTGCCTTATTTCAAAAATGGGGGATCAGGGGGATGATGGTCGATTTTATGGACAGGGACGATCAGAAGATGGTGAACATCCAGGAAGAGATTTTACAAAAAGCTGCGGAGCATCACCTGGAAATCCAGTTTCATGGAACCTATAAACCTACAGGCCTCAGCCGCACATATCCCAACGAGTCTACCCGCGAAGGCACACTGAACTATGAAAACAACAAGGGGTTCAACCTGATTACTCCTGATGATGATATTAATATTCCATTTACCCGTCTGCTCGCTGGTCCTGCCGATTACCATCTTGGTGGATTCAGGGCCATGCCGCTGTCAGCATTCAGGGTGACGTATACAAGGCCCCATGTATTGGCCACCCGCTGCCACATGCTGGCAATGTATGTAATACTGGAAAATCACCTGGCAATGGTATGCGATTACCCTGAGGCATACGAGGGCCAGCCAGGATTTGATTTTATTAAAGAAGTGCCAACAGTCTGGGACCGGACTGTAGTGCCCAGTGCAGAAGTAGGCCAGTGGGTATCAATAGCGAGAAAAAAAGGGACGGACTGGTATATTGGTACGATCACCAATGGAGCCGCAAGAAAGGTAACCATTCCGCTTGATTTCCTGCAGGCAGGGAATTATCATGCCGAAATATACAGGGAAAGCCCCGATGCCGCAAATAATCCGGACCTGCTGATAAAAGAATCCCGGGACGTTACTTCCAGTGATAAACTGGTAGTGGATCTCCCGGCTGGTGGGGGCCATGTTATTAAGCTGAGCCTTAAATAAAATTCTCCCTTCCGGTAATGACCATTCATGTAAGGGTACAGATCATGCTGATCGTTATTATAAAGATTGGAATTTATGGTTAAAAAACTGATTTTTTTATTTGTTTTCGCTTTAGTGCTTACTTCCTGCGGGGATGATCATTCCATGCTCTTTACCAGGTTGAGCGAAGGAAGAACCGGTATCAATTTCAGGAACCTGCTGGAAGAAAGCAAGGAATTAAATGTTATGGAGTACGCCTACTTTTATAATGGGGGCGGGGTGGCCGTGGGAGATGTTAACAATGATGGATTGACCGATATCCTTTTTACAGGAAATATGGTTAAGAACCGGTTGTATATCAACAAGGGTGATTTTAAATTTGAGGACGTTACAGAGAAAACCGGGATTGCAGCATTCCAGGGATGGTGCACTGGCGCCACCATGGTTGATATCAACGGAGATGGAAATCTTGATATTTATATTTGCCGGTCTGCTGATGCAGATCCTGCAAAAAGAAAAAATCTGCTGTTCATTAATCATGGTGGTCTCCATTTTACCGAAGAAGCTGAAAAATATGGTCTGGCGGATGAAGGATATTCCACTCAGGCGGCATTCTTTGATTTTGATAAAGACGGAGACCTCGATGTTTTTCTGATCAATCACTCTCTCCAGCAATATCTTTCAGGCCTGGAACAACATCCGGAGATCAGGAAACAGAAAAATGCAGATTTCAGTTGTAAATTATACAGGAACGACGCCGGCCATTTTACCAATATCAGCGATCAGGCAGGGATCAGCTCCAATGTGCTGACTTTTGCATTAGGCGTAGCCGTTTCAGACGTTAATAAAGACGGGTGGCCCGATATTTACGTTTCCAATGATTTTAATGAGCCTGACTACCTGTTCATCAACAATAAGAACGGAACATTTACAAATAAACTATCCGATTGTATTGACCATGTTTCCCTGTATTCCATGGGGTCGGACATAGCGGATTATAATAACGACGGATTGCCTGATATAGTTACGCTCGATATGCTTCCGGAAAGTAACGAACTGCAGAAGATGCATTCAGGCGCTGAGAATTTTAATAAGATGCAGTATTTTTTTAATAATGGATTTTATTATCAGTTCAGCAGAAATATGCTGCAGAAAAATAATGGTGACGGTACATTCAGTGAAATAGGACAGATAGCCGGAATATCCAATACGGACTGGAGCTGGGCCAGCTTGTTTTCTGATTTCGATAACGATGGCAATAAGGATCTGTTCATAACAAATGGTTATGTGAAAGATTACACCAACATGGATTTTTTAAAATATACTGCTGATGAAGCCATCAAGACCAGGCAGCAGGGAAAGGGATCTGTAGTGCCGGATTATATTAATGAAATGCCGTCCATCGTTATCCCCAATTATATTTTTAAGAACCAGGGGAATGGCACGTTTATTAAAAAAACCGTTGATTGGGGACTTGACCAGAAAGGGGTTTCTTCAGGAGCTGCTTATGCCGATCTGGATAATGACGGGGATATGGACCTTGTAGTGAATAATATCAATGAATTTGCGGGCATTTATAAGAACAACAGCGAGCAACTGGTCAAAAATAACTATCTCAAAATTAAACTGCAGGGCACTTCTAAAAATCCATCCGGTATCGGCGCGAAAGTGACTTTATTCTGTAACGGACAGCAATATTTCCAGGAGCAGTCACCTGTTCGCGGCTTTCAATCTTCTGTGGATCCGATCCTTAATTTCGGGATTGGAAAAAATTTATCCGTGGATTCAGTACTGGTAACCTGGCCCAACGACGTAATACAGAAAATAAAAAAAATAAAGGCAAATCAGACACTTGTCATAAAAATTGCGGATACTCAGCCCGGAGTAATTGAAAATGTACCGGCAGCCGAAAATAAATATTTCGCGTTAACACCGTCATTAAATTTTATACACCGGGAGAATACCTACAATGATTTTGACAGGCAAAGCCTTTTGCCTGGTTATTTGTCCAGGCAGGGACCCTGTATGGCCACCGCCGATGTTGACCACGATGGAAAGACAGACATCTTTATCGGCGGAGCAAAAGGTCAGCCTGGCGAGCTGTTCATACAGGATGCGAATGGGAATTTTGTAAAAAAACAGAATGCCTCCATTGCCGCTGACTCTTTAAGTGAAGATGTGGCTGCTGAGTTTTTTGATGCCGACGGCGACGGAGATGCAGATTTATATGTAGCCGGCGGAGGGTACGAATTTGAAGAAAATGACCCATTATTGCAGGGCCGTTTATATTTTAATGATGGTAAGGGCAACTTCCTAAAAAGAGCGAATGCCCTTCCTCAATTGCTGAATAGTGCTGGCTGTGTCAAAGCCGCCGATATTGATGGAGATGGCGACATGGACCTGTTTATCGGAGGAAGACTGGTGCCGGGAAAATATCCGACTATTCCGGACTCAAAAATATTATTGAACGATGGGAAAGGAAATTTTACAGATGCAACAGCGCGGATTGCACCCGCCCTTCAAAAAGTAGGGATGGTGACCGATGCAGTATGGATAGATCTGAACAGGGATAATTTACCAGAACTGGTAATTGTAGGAGAATGGATGCCAATTAAAGTATTCGCAAACACTAAGGGAATTTTATCTGATGCTTCCGCTGAATATATTCATTTTCCTTCCGGCGGGTGGTGGAACCGGTTGCTGGCGGAAGATTTTGATGGTGACGGCGATAAAGATCTGGTAATTGGCAACCTGGGATGGAATGCCCCGTTCCATGCCAGTGTAAAAGAGCCAATTTCTTTATTTGCGAAGGATTTTGACGGCAATGGCTCTATCGACCCGATTTTTTGTTATTATATTGAAGGTGTTTCCTATCCTGCTCCATCGATGGATGATCTGCTTGATCAACTGCCTTTCCTAAAGAAAAAATTTCTTAAATATCATACCTATTCCAACGCCACCATCAGCGACCTGTTCACAGCCGATCAGTTAAAGGGAGCGGATAGTATGAAAGCAGAAATCCTTTCTACAGTATACCTGGAAAATAAGGGCCCTGCTGGATTTGTTCTTCATACGCTTCCGGTAGAAGCGCAATATGCGCCTGTATATGCGATGAGCGCAATTGATGCGGATAAAGATGGAAAGAAGGACCTTATAATAGCCGGCAATAATACGTGGAGCAGAATAAAATTCGGTCACATGGATGCCAATCACGGTATGCTCCTGCTGGGAGATGGAAAAGGAAATTTTGACTATGTTCCTCAATGGAAAAGTGGTTTGAATATCCGGGAAAACGTTCGCAGCATTACAGCTGTTACCACCGGTAATGATACAAAACTGGTTTTTGGAATTAATAACAGTGCCGTAAAAACAGCCCGGTTGCAATGATGCAGGAACTTGAAAATCATGTAAATTACGGGAAGGAAATCTTTTGAATGATGCAGGATCAGACAATTTGTACCGGTAGCGTTAAGCCGGTTTACACTAACGACCAGTTTTTTAGCGAGAAAAATTTCGAAGTTTTCTTCAAAGAAAATTTTGTGCGCCTTTGCCTGTTCTGCCAGTATAAATTTGCCTTTGATGCCGATCTGGCAAAAGAGGTAGTGCACCTGGGCTTTATAAAGCTTTGGGAAAATAAACATAAGGTTGGCACTCATTCTTCGGTAAGGGCTTACCTGTATACGATTATATCTAATAATAGTCTTGATGTCATCAAGCATGAAAGGATTAAGAAGAAGTATAAAAATTTATGCCTGCGGGAAATCAATGAAAGTGATTCCCATAACTATTTTTCAGATTTCGATGTGAAACAGCTTGATGCCCATATTAATAATTCTATTGCTGATTTGCCGGAACAGATGAGAAAAATATTCAGGCTCAGCAGATTTGAAGGATTGAAAAATGGAGAGATTTCCAGTCATTTGGGTATTTCGGTCAAGACTGTTGAAACACAGATGAGCCGCGCATTGTCCAGGCTGAGAAAAAAGTTAATATTTTATCTGGAATTATGCTTACTCGTATGGATCGCCGCATCCGCATAATTTTTATTTTTGTATTGTAAGGGTAAACGCCGTTTTAATCGTGTAATATATACGAACATGGAGAATCGTAGTCAATACGACGAATTGCTTACTAAGTATTTAATGAATGATCTCAGTAGCAGCAGGACAACGGAAGTTTCAGAATGGATCGCCTCCAGTGAAGAGAACAGACTTTATTTTGAACAGTTTAAAGCTGTATGGAACCTTACCGCCGCGGCCCGTTCGATAAATAGTATTGACGTGCACCAGGAATGGAACTATCACAAAAGAGTTATAGAAGGCGGAGAGATCATCAGGAAACTTCAGGAGTATACACTCGATGTTCACCCTGTTAATACATCCGGGAAAGACAAAAAAATTAAACGGTTATGGGTATTATCAGCCGTTGCTATATTGTTATTACTGCTAACAGGTGCATGCTTATATTTTTATTATGGCTTTTAAATATGCGACCTGATTTAATTACCTGATTTTTTCCCTGTGAAACGTTGTCTTATTCGCATGTCATTAAAGAAAGTGTTGTCCATATGAAATTAATATTGGAAGGGGTCGATTTTGGCTGGCCCTATGCCTACTATGATAATATTCGGGGCAGCAATGTACTGCAGGCGGGATATGGAGGAGACGGAAAAAAAGTTGACAGAGCAGCAAAATTTGACAAACCCCTCATGGGATCTCCAGGTCACTGGGCACCTATGGACGTGTTGTTCTACCGGGGCGCTCAATTTCCGGAACACTATAAAAATGGCGCATTCATCGCTTTTCATGGCTCCACGGACCGGTCCCCTTATCCACAGGCAGGATATATCGTTTGTTTAGTGCCTTTTATAAATGGAAAGCCTGCCGCGGAATACGAAGTCTTCGCCGATGGATTTACAGGGGTAGATACAGTGGCGAATACCAGTGATGCAAAGTATCGTCCCATGGGGCTTTCCGTGGGACCAGACGGGTCGCTGTACATATCTGATTCTAATAAAGGAAAGATCTGGAGGGTCATGTACAAACGGGAAAAAAACAAATTTGGGGAAGCCCAACTGGCAGAATTGAAAATGAGGCAGGCAACCAGGTCTTATATAAAAATACCGGACTCTGTAGGTGATGATCTTCATAAGAGCAGTCTGCTGGAAGGAGGGATCCTTTTTAATACCTATTGTGCTACCTGTCATCAGCGTGATGGAATGGGAGACAACAACAGGTACCCTCCACTGGCCGGATCAGAATGGGTAAACGGCGATAAGATAAAATTAATAGAAATAGTACTTAATGGATTACAGGGACCTGTTGAAGTAAAGGGAAAAGCGTATGATGGTCTGATGCCGGCACACGGAGGCTTTTTAGACGACAACGCGGTGGCTTCCATTATTTCTTATATCCGCAAGAATAAAAAATTTGATAATAAAGCTGATCTTGTCAGTCACCCGGAAGTACATCGGGCGAGAAATTCCAGTATAAAAAAAGAAATAACAAGTATTCAAAAATACTTTTTCAAACCGACCAATATAAAATAAGACATGCGTATAAATTCCAATTTAACCCATTGTAGTGCCGGAGGCTGGGTCTATCATATGGGGTCCGCCATACTTGGCCTACTGCTGGTATTTCTTTTTGCCGGCGCTCACGCCCAGACGTTTGACCTGTTGATAAAAAACGGCCATGTCATCGATCCTAAAAATAAAATCGACGAAAAAATGGATGTGGCCATACAGGATGGAAAGATTGCCAGGGTAGCCAGGAACATTCCTTCTTCCGAAGCCAAAAAAGAAATAGATGCAAACGGCTTATATGTAACACCTGGTTTCATTGACATGCATACGCACGTTTTTGTGGGCAGTAAGCCAACAACATTTGCGGATGGTTTTTTAAGTTTGTCGCCTGATGATTTTACTTTCAAATCCGGCGTTACAACAGTAGTGGATGCAGGAACTTCCGGCTGGCGGAACTTTCCACTTTTTAAGGAACATGTGATTGATGAATCAAAGACCAGGGTACTGGCTTTTTTAAATATTGCCGGCTATGGAATGAGCGGCGACCCTACGGAACAGGATTTGAATGACATGAGTGCGGAAATGACTTCTTTGATGATTAAAAAATATCCTGAGATCATTGTAGGAGTAAAGATCGGCCACTACAGCGGAAGTGACTGGGCACCGTTCGACAGGGCGCTGGAAGCGGGAAAATTGTCCAGCTCCCCTTTATTTGTAGAATGCCACCTCCCGCAGTATTCTCTGGCCGATCAACTCAAGAAAATGCGTCCGGGAGATATTATCACCCACACTTTCGAAAATATTTCAGAGCGTATGCCCATTACAGATAGTTTGGGCAAAGTGCGGACCTTTGTACTGGAAGCGCAGAAAAGAGGAGTACTTTTTGACGTAGGCCACGGTGGTGCTGGCTTTTGGTTCAGCGTTGCCGAGCCCGCTGTAAAACAAGGTCTGTTGCCCAATTCTTTCGGAACGGATCTGCATCGCTTCAGCATGAATTCGGGCATGAAAAGCATGGTGAACGTTATGTCCAAATTCCTGAAAATGGGCATGAGCCTGCAGGAGATTATACAGCGGGCCACCTGGTTTCCCGCAAGGTCCATAAAAAGGGAAGACCTGGGACAGCTATCACAGGGTGCTGTAGCCGATGTTACCTTATTCAGTGTACTGCAGGGAAAGTTTGGATTTATTGATGCAGACGGTTACCGGTTGAAGGGTGACCGGAAGCTGGAAACGGAAATGACCATCCGTGCGGGAAAAGTAGTATACGATCTCAATGGCCTGTCGGCAAAAGAAATAAAATAGCAGCACGGTATTGCAATTATTAAATATTCTATTATATGAAACGCAGAGATATTTTAAAGGGCCTGTCGCTGCTGCCTTTAGGCGGAGCAAGTGTTTTTCCAATGCAGTCAGTTCTTGCGGATTCAGCCATCCTTCCGCCTACGGGACCCTTAGTTCCTGGTGATAAAATATTTCAGTCCATAGGGGTGGAGCCGATCATTAACTGCATGGGTACTTTCACGATCATTGGCGGGTCGCTTGAACGGCAAGCTGTTCGCGCTGCCATGGAAGCGGCCTCTAAAAATTTTGTACAATATGATGAACTGGCCTATGGTGTAGGCCAGCGCCTGGCTGAACTGACAAAAGCCGAATGGGGCATGGTTTCAGCTGGTTGCGCCGCAGGATTGAAACATGTGACTGCTGCCTGTGTAACCGGGGGAAACCCGGAAAAGCTTGTTCGTATCCCCGATCTTACAGGGTTCGAAAAAACGGAAGTAGTAGTGCCCACCGTATCCCGTAACGCGTATGACCATGCGATACGAAACATCGGAGTAAAAATAATCAATGTCAACACACTGGAAGAGCTGGAACATGCCCTGGGTTCCAGAACGGCACTAGTGTATTTTACAGCCGGTGGCAGTGTGGATAAGGGAGGGTTCACGGTTGACGCCATAGCAAAACTGACAAGGGCGAAAAATATTCCCCTGCTGGTGGATGCCGCCGCCGAGGATCTTACGGTTCCCTGCATTCATCTCGAAAAGGGAGCAAACATTGTGGCTTATAGCGGAGGAAAGGCACTTTGTGGCCCCCAGTGTTCCGGAATTCTACTCGGCCAGAAAGATATTCTTCAATCTGCCTGGCAGGCCAGTTCTCCGCACCATGGCCCCGGCAGAGACAATAAGGTAGGACGGGAGGAAATGATCGGCGCCCTCGCTGCTATCGAAGCCTGGGTTACCTTTGACCATAAGGCCCAGTGGACAAAGTGGTTGTCTTATCTTGATACGGTAGCTAAAAAGATCACCACCGTCAATAGTGTAAAAACTTCTGTACGGGTGCCGGAAGGACTTTCTAATAACAGCCCCGCACTGGTGATCTCCTGGGACCCTGCAAAACTTAATATCACAGGAGAAGAAGTGGCAGAAGAATTAGGTCGTAACAAGCCCCGGATTGCATTAGCTTTCGGAACAAAGCGCAATGCTGACAGCGAAGCCGGGTTAACCTCTATTAATATTACTGCCGGCCAGATGCAGCCAGGAGAAGATAAAATTGTAGCAGACCGGATCTACGAAGTGCTGACAAAGAAGCGTGATCCAAAGCCACTGGATATGAAAGTCCCGGTTGGCAACCTGACCGGAAGATGGGACGTGAACGTGGATTTTTACAGCAGCAAAAGTCATTACACCTGGATTCTGGAACAGGATGGTAACTGGATCCAGGGTGCCAATACCGGAACATTCAGCACGCAGAATATCATTGGAACCGTTGAAGGTGACCTGCTAAAGGTCAGGTGTACGGAAAATATTCCGGGCGACAGGCTTGCATTCACTTATTCAGGAAAAGTTTCTGCGGATACTATCAGCGGATCGGTTTACCTCGTAGAGTATGGCACAGCAAAATTTAGCGCCACCCGGTACAAATACCAGGAACGTCACGCACCTGTGACCGTTCCGGGCGGACCCCCGCTGGCGACATAATCAGACATTCATTTAAGAAATAAAAGTTTTGCCATGTTGAATAAACGGAACGGGTACCGCATTTTTAAGGATCTTTTTCTACCAATTGTTCTCATTATCATTGTTGGTTCCCTGCCGGTTAATTCCCTGTGGGCACAAGTTGATATTCTTTTAAAGGGCGGATATGTTATCGATCCCAAAAATAAGATCGATGGGAAAATGGACGTGGCCATTACAAATGGCAAAATAGTTCAGGTAGCCCGCGACATTTCCCCTGCGGGTGCAAAAAAAGTGATCAATGTAAGCGGCCTTTATGTAACGCCGGGTATCATTGATATGCATGCCCATGTATTCTATGGAACTGATCCGGGTGCCTACATAGCAAATGGGCACGATGGGGTAATCGCGGATGCTTTTTCCTTCAGGGCCGGTGTAACCACATTAGTTGATGCAGGATCTTCGGGGTGGAGAAATTTCAGGATATTCAAATCACAAACAATTGACAGATCCGGCACCCGGGTACTCGCCTTTCTTAATATTGTAGGTGGGGGAATGTATGGCAGGTTCGAGGAACAAGATGTCAGTGATATGAATCCGGAAATGACTGCCGATATGATCAAAAAACTTTTTCCGGCTATTATAGTAGGGATCAAATCTGCTCACTACTGGGGTGATTTCACACAGGTAGATCGTGCTGTGGAAGCGGGAAAGCTGGCCAATGTGCCGGTAATGGTAGACTTTGGTGAACACGATCCGCCCAATTCAATTAAAGAATTATTTGAAAAACATCTTCGTCCCGGTGACATCTTTACGCATGCTTTGGCCGATGAGCCTAAAGAAAGAGAAACAGTTGTTGATGACAGTACCATGCTCGTAAAACCCTTTGTATTTGCAGCGCAAAAAAGAGGAATTATTTTCGATGTAGGACACGGTGGTGGTGCATTTACCTGGAACCAGGCGGTGCCCGCCATCAAACAGGGTTTTTATCCGAATACCATTAGCAGCGATCTGCATACCCAAAGCATGAACAGTGGCATGAAAGACATGGCCAACCTGATGTCTAAATTTTTAAATATCGGGCTATCGCTTCAGGATGTCATACTGCGGGCTACATGGAACCCTGCCCTCGTTATTAAGCGACCCGATCTGGGAAATTTGAGTGTCGGGTCGGATGCTGACGTAGCAGTATTCAATCTTAAAAAAGGAAAATTCGGTTTTTTGGATGTAAATGAAACCAGAATTGACGGCAACCAGAAACTTGAGGCCGAACTTACCATCCGGGCTGGCAAAATTGTTTGGGATCTGAACGGAATGAGCGCACCTTCATGGCATGCTGCCCGCTGAGTTTAATTTGGAAGATGTAAATTGAAAATTAATTATTAATTATTTTAAAAGGTAAACATGAAAACGGAAAGAAGATCGGTTTTAAAAAAATTAGCATTATCCGTATTGAGCTTTGCGGGATTGCGGTCAATTGCAACTGCCGGAACAGTACCGGTCCGCGATGAAAAAGAAGTATCCAATGTAGTGATGGACCAGGAGGTTCCAATGTTTTCTGACTCAACAAAACTGGGAAATTTAATATTTGTATCCGGTAAGGGCGCACATTACGCTGGAGATATAAAGGCACACACGGAAACCGTTTTACAAGAACTGGAAAAAGAACTGGTCAAGGCGGGATCATCCATGAAAAAAGTATTAAAAGTGAGTGTGTTTCTGAATGATATAGCAGATTTTGAAGGAATGAATTCAGTGTATAAGGGACGTTTTGGGGATAAGCCTCCTGTCCGCACCACTGTGGCAGTGGCAAAAGGTGGCGTGCCAGGTAATTCTCTGGTTGAAATGGACTGCATTGCTTACGTATAAAAGAAAAAAATAGCAGGAGTATCATGAAAGAAAAATTTTCGTTAATAATCATCGTGCTCACACTGGGCATGCATGATGGTCTGTCAGCTCAGACAATTTCAAAAGAAGCACTTGTTTTTTTAACATCGGAATGGAAAGGTGAACGCTTTGCAGATGGACGTCCGAAGGTTTCAGATGATTTGATCAGACGGGCAAAAAAAATTGGTATTGAAGAGGCCTGGCAGGTATTGCAGAATGAAGGATATAAAAATCAATTTGAAGGAAACTGGAAAATGGTGCATGATGATGTGCCTGTTATCGGCAGGGCGTTTACGGCTTCTTTTATGCCCAGCCGTCCTGATGTTGAAAAAAACATTAAGGACCGGGGAAGCAGGGAAGGCAGGACAGGAAATACAAACTCCTGGCCCATCGACCAGTTATCGCCTGGTGATGTTTATGTTGCGGATGGGTTTGGTAAAATAGCGCAGGGCACACTCATCGGAGATAATCTGGGAAATGCAATTTTTAACAAGTCTGGTAACGGAGTCATCTTTGACGGAGCCGCCCGAGACCTGTCGGGATTATCTGAAATAAAAGGGTTCAACGCGTTTGTCCGGGATTTTGATCCTTCGTTTTTAGAAGGTATGGTATTAATGGGTATGAACACGCCCATTAGAATAGGACGTGCAATTGTTTTACCGGGCGACCTGGTCATTTCAGAGAAAGAAGGTGTGTTATTTATACCGGCTCACCTGGCAGAACGGGTTGTAGCTACAGCAGAATTTATTGACATTAAAGATAAATTCGGACATGCCATGCTTAAAGCTAACCGGTATACTACTGGTCAGATCGACAGCCAGTGGCCCGACAAGATCAAAGAGGATTTTCTGAAATGGCTTGACCAGAATCCTGAGGAACCCCGCATCACCCGCAGTCAGCTGGATGAATTTATGAAAAAAAGAACCTGGTAATTGTTTGCCTGAAAAATAAAACTTCGTGAAAATAAAATGGAATAAAACGCTACTGGTAATAGCTATATTTAGCTTATTGGCTGCCGGCTGGATGTTCATCACAAAACATATTTCTTCCACAGGTCCTTTTCTGATCCTGTTTTTTATTGCCCTGGCAATAAGTTTCAGAGGATTCCTGCTGCTTAAGGGATTTTCTTATACACTGATTATTTTTGCAGCGGTTATCACTGCATTATACTACCCGGAATATTTTGTGGAATTCAGGGGATTTAAATTAGTGGTACTGATAACCCCTCTGATCCAGTTAATTATGTTTGGAATGGGAACATCGATGAGCGTAGACGATTTTGTGGGAGTGGTTAAAACACCGAAAGGCGTTTTTATTGGTGTATTCAGTCATTTTTTAATTATGCCAACGGTGGGATTTGTGCTGGCAAATTTAAGTGGGTTTCCACCTGAAATTGCCGCAGGTATTATTTTAATCGGATGTTCTCCAAATGGAATGGCGTCTAATGTGATATCTTACCTGGCCAAGGCGAACCTGGCTTTGTCCATCACCATCACGGCTATATCAACCCTGCTTGCTCCACTCATGACGCCGCTGCTGATGAAACTGCTGGCAGGTGCATTTATCCGGATAAATATGCTGGACATGATGTGGGATATTGTAAAGATGGTCATCATTCCCATCGCTGCCGGTATTCTTTTTAATAAACTTCTCACAGGTAAAGTAAAATGGCTGGATAAGCTGATGCCGCTGGTTTCTATGTTCGGAATTACGTTTATTATAGCTATCATTACGGCGGCGGGCAGAAACAGCTTACTGACTATTGGTCCTTTGCTGCTGCTACTGGTACTTGTTCATAATTTATTCGGATACACTTTCGGCTATTGGACCGGCCGCCTGTTTAAAATGAATGAAAGAGATTGCAGGACTATAGCTATTGAAGTGGGAATGCAAAATGGAGGACTAGCTTCAGGAATCGCAAAGGGAATGGGCAAAATCGCTACCGTTGGCCTGGCGCCAGCTGTATTTGGGCCGCTAATGAACATAACCGGTTCCATTCTCGCCTCGTGGTGGCACCGTCATCCTCCAGATGCTGACCACCAGATAGTGTCTGAAAATAATCCAATGAAACCTGTGCTGACGATTAAATAATGTATATGAAAAAATATTTCCTCTTTATTTTATTGGCAGGGCTTTCCTTTACCACTCATGCTCAATCGAAAGAAGAAAAGAAAGTGGCCGCCGCTGTTGAAGCATTGAATGCTGCGATCCTTCATCCTGACAAAGAAAGACTTAGCGCACTTACTGTAGAACAATTGAGTTATGGGCATTCCAATGGCAAGATTCAGAATAAGTCAGTATTTATCGATGACCTCACTCATGGATCATTTCATTTTTTAACAATCACGACTGCAGGACAGATTATTCAGCTTGCAGGAAATAATGCCATTGTCAGGCATATTTTCACTGCTGATTTCACTAATAATGGTGTATCAGGTAACCTTAAAATAGGCAACCTTTTGATCTGGCAAAAGCACCACGGATCGTGGAAATTGCTAGCCAGGCAAGCTTATAAATTATAACCATAATCATATTAGTGAATTGCTAAGGTGAGTGTCTTTAACTTTAATTACCCACAAAAGAATGATTATGGCATGGTGCTTTTATTATACAAATATTTCAGTATATTGCTAATTACATATTTTAATCGGTTCCCCCGAAAATTTTATTTTTGAACTTGCTGTAAAATTCGGCCATCTGATTATTTTTTCATTAGCAAATGACTGTGTAATTGAATAAAGGAGCCGCATATAATGAGACATTTCTGTTGCAGAAACTTTCTGGCGGAGAGGAATCCTCTTTCGATGAATTGTTTTATGCAAACTGGGACAAGGTTTATTCTACGGCGATGATAATGACCAAATCTCATCAAATGGCCTCGGATATAGCCCAGGATGTATTCCTCTCGGTATGGAAAAACCGGCATCGCATGGGTGATGTACAAAATTTCCAGGGCTACCTTCATAACATAGTAAAATTTATTGTCCATAAACGGCTGAGGCGTGCGAAAGTAGAAGATGCCTATACCCAGTATCTCTCATCAGCGATTAAGGTGCGTTCCTCCAATGCGGAACCTGAAGAATACTTAAGTCTTAAACAGCTTCAGTCAAACCTGCAGCAGGGTATAGCCATGCTTCCACCCCAGCAGCAACGTGCTTTCAGGCTAAGCAGGGAAGAGGGCCTCACACATGTCCAAATAAGTGAACTAATGGAAGTAAGCACCAAAACCGTAAAGGATTATATCGTGCGTGCGCTTGCCAGTTTACGTCCATTCGTTAAACGGTACGGTATTCTGATCTTTTTGTTCCATCAGGTATAAAATAATATTTCTTAACACTTCCCTTCAGGTCATCAGCGGTACATTATCCGGATAGCCGGTTTAATTATTTATCTATGAGATCATTGGAAGTGAAATTGCTGTTGGAAAAAAACCTCAGTAAACAAATTTCAGCTGAAAAATTTGGACGCCTGTGCAATGCAATTCCACCGCCCGGAACCGGCCTGGTTGGGTTCGAATACGATATCGGTTCGGCACACAAAAACGGCTCGCTTTATTTCCAGACGAACATAAATCGTATGCAGACGTGATACGATCAGATTATCCCGGAATGCATTACGATAATCCTGATATTCAGGCCAGCCAGTTGCTCAGCAGAATTTCCCTTGTGAATTTTAACCTGGATAGAAAAGGGCCTGTAGTAAAGGCCTCGGAATTCTGCTCAGGGACTGTATAACGCAGCTATACGTCTGTGGAGTGATGAAGGCACACTGATAACAATAGTCTTTTTATAAAAAGGAATAACATGCAAGCACAAAGAAGGGATGTAGTTAAAAAACTTGTCGCGTCAACTGTGGGACTGCTGGGAATGGGCTGGGCAGTAAAAGCAAAAACGCAGGATGGAAAAAAAATTGGAAAAGAAGTATTCAATATTACCCCGTACCAGGAGGTGCCATTATTTTCAGGGTGCACCAGGTTTGGTAACCTGGTTTTTATTGCCGGAAAAGGGGCTCATTATGAAGGGGACATAAAAGCTCATACGGAAACAGTACTAAAAGAATTGGAAAAAGAACTTGTTCAGGCCGGTTCATCTATGGAAAAGGTATTAAAAGTTTCGGTATTCCTGAATGATATCGCGGATTTCAATGGCATGAATGAAGTATATAAGGGCCGGTTCGGTAAAAAACCTCCAGTACGCACCACTGTAGCCGTTGCAAAAGGCGGAGTGCCGGGTAATTCACTGGTGGAGATGGATTGCATTGCTTACATAGAGGAAGTATAATAATTAAACTAATAAAATATGAAATTTGTGAAATACGCCTTCCTGTTCAGTGCTATTTTACCTTGTTCTTTACTGACAGTCTTCGCCGGAGATGTTTTTCACCATTTGCCCCAGGCTTCAGTTAAAAACACATTTTGCCAACGGTATTTTGTCCCAGGCGATTCATCATTAAAAGTGCATAAATGCACTGATTTTGAAATCAGCGGAAAAGGGAATAATCCTGAATGGAACAAAGCAGAGTGGTCAGCACTGGGGAAAAAAGTAGATGAGGGAGGAAAAAATTATAAGAGTAAATTCAAGGTGATGTATTCGGGCAAAGGTTTATACCTGTTATTCGGAGGAGAGGATGATAAAATCACCACCCGTGATTATAAAGATTATGAAGAGATCTATGAGGGAGATGTGTACGAAGTATTTTTTCATCCCGTTCCTTCAGTGCCAATATATTTCGAATACGAGATCAATCACCTTGAAAAAGAACTTATTTTAACCCTTACCCGCTCGAAAGGACAAAATCTTGCATGGGCGCCCTGGGACTATGAATACAAAAAGAATAAACTGATAGCAAAGAAAGTTAATGTAACAGGTGGACCACAGAAGGTGAATTCCAGCATAAAGTACTGGACCGCAGAAATATTCTTTCCGTACACTGTATTCGGACTTTTGCCGCAATCTCCTCCTAAAGCGGGAACAGTCTGGAATGCGAATTTTTGCAGAATTGATTATGACAGTGGGAAAATGATCCAGTGGTCGTGGTCACCTAAAATTGAACGTGATTTTCATGAACTGAATAATTTCGGTTCCATTGTATTTGAATAGCTTTAATAACGCCGTCCATTTTAATTTACTAAATAAAAATTATGAACAGAAGAGACCTGCTCAAAGGATTGCCCTTCCTGCCGTTGGCAGGAGCCATGATGGCTGCTGGCCTACCGGATGTTGCGAACGGAGCAGCAGTGCCGCTTACAGACCTTCCAGGCGCCACAGGGCCGTTCGCTTCAGGAGAAGTTGTGGGATCAGTTTTGGGATTGCCTGCAGAAGAAAATATTTTCCGGGCGATAGGAGTAGAGCCCCTGATCAACTGCAGAGGTACATTTACTATCATCGGGGGTTCCCTGGAAAGAACTTCCGTCAGGTCCGCCATGGATTCCGCGTCCAGATCTTTTGTGCAGTACGATGAACTCGCGGACGGCATAGGAAGCCAGCTTGCGAAGTTAACTGGTGCTCCATGGGGAATGGTTTCCGCAGGATGTGCCGCAGGCCTGAAGCACGTAACGGCTGCCTGTGTATCCGGTGGCAATCCGGAAATACTCATCCGTATTCCTGATCTTACCGGCCTGGATAAAACGGAAGTGATCATCCCGTTCAGTTCGCGGAATGTTTATGACCATGCGATAAGAAATACCGGCGTTAAAATAATAACGGTCCAGAACATGGAAGAGCTGGAGACAAGATTAAATGCCAGTGTGGCCATGATTTATATTTCTTCAGAAGAAACCGGGTCCTTTCCGCTGGATCAGGTTGTCAAACTCGCCAAAAATAAAAAGATACCCGTTCTGGTTGATGCCGCCGCAGAAGATCTTACCGTACCTAATATACATCTTCAGCAGGGAGCAGATGTAGTGGTGTATAGTGGAGGCAAAGCGCTATGCGGCCCGCAATGCGCCGGGTTGCTGCTGGGAAATAAAGAAATACTTCAGTCTGCCTGGCAGGCCAGTTCCCCTCATCATGGTCCTGGAAGGGACAATAAAGTAGGCAGGGAAGAAATGATCGGCATGCTTGGCGCAGTGGAGGCATGGCTTAGTATGGATCATAAGGCACAATGGGATAAATGGATGTCCTGGCTCGGGTATTTGGCTAAAACGCTGTCAACGCTGGAAGGGGTGACGACAGAGATCAAAGAGCCAACGGAGCTATCCAATAAAAGTCCGCTGATGGTAATTAAATGGAAGGTTGAAAAATTACATATTTCAGGAGAAGAAGTAGCAGAAATATTAGGTAAAACGAAGCCCCGGATAGCCCTGGGAAGCGGGGGAAGCGGGACTAAGGAAACCGGGATGACCAGCATAGACATTACCACCGGACAAATGCAGCCCGGAGAAGAAAAAATAGTCGCCAGCCGGATATTGGCCATTCTTTCTGAAAAAAGGGCCGCGCCTTCCTCTTCGATGAAAACCCCGGCGCTTGATCTGAGTGGCCGATGGGAAGCAACTGTAAATTTTTTCAGTAGCCAGACGCAGCATGTACTTACGCTCCGGCAGGATGGAAACTGGTTGCAGGGATCACACAAGAGTAACTTCTCTGTTCAGGATATTGAGGGAACGATTGAAGGTGATAAGCTAAAACTAAAAAGCTCGGTTCGCCGTCCCGGTGATCATATTACTTACCTGTTTACAGGAACCGTTTCAGCGAACAATATAACGGGAGTGATCTTTATGGGAGAATACAGAACTGCAAGTTTTACCGCTGTTAAACAAAAAGAAAAAAGTTCACATGATTATTTTATGATTCCCAGCGGTCCTCCCCTGGCGACCTGACCGGATTCTGTATCGGACCACTTATTTATAAACAGACAGTAATACCTATGTCAATGATCAGAGTGATAATCATATCCCTATACTGCCTGATAATGATATCAGGACTTTACGCGCAATCAGTACAAACCGGGCGCATAGGTTTGCTCGTTGGCTCCTACACCGGACCTGCTGACAGCACCGGCATTTCCTGGTACGAATTTGATACTACCAGCGGAAACCTGACACTGCAATCGAAAATTTACGGTATTGAAAATGCTTCTTATCTGTTAATAAGCAAGGACAGCAAAAAAGTGTATGCTGCCAGCGAAAAAAACAAAGGCATAGGTAGCATTTATGCCTTCGGGGTGGATAAAGTAAGCCATCATTTATCCTTTATTAATAATGTTTCTTCCGGGGGAGACGGTCCCTGCTATGTAGAATCGGACAAAAAGGGAAAATATGTATTTGCCGCCAATTATGGATCCGGCACTTTATCGGCTGTCAAAGTGAATTCGTCCGATGGTTCACTGAATCCTGAGATACAAATCCTCACTCAGCCCGGAGGAAGTATAAACAAACAGAATCAGGGTAAACCACATGCGCATTCGGTGGTGGTGTCTCCTGACAATCATTTTGTTCTGGCTGCCAACCTGGGCAATGATAAGATATACTCTTACAGGATAGACACTACGGCACAAACAATACTGGCTCCGTGCACGCCCGCTTTTTTAAAAGTTCACCCAGGGTCCGGACCACGGCACATTACTTTTCATCCGAACGGGAAAACCGTGTACGTGGTGAATGAACTGGATGGGTCTGTAGATGTATTCGGCTACCGGAAAGCGCGGCTAACTTTTGTTCAAAGAGTAAGTCTTATTCCTGCGGGGTACAAGGGCGTGATAGAAGCTGCGGATATACATATTTCCCCTGATGCAAAATTTTTGTATGCATCCAACAGGGAGCAGATGAATGACCTCAGTATTTTCAGGATTCAATCCTCCGGGAAATTATCACTTGTGGGTCATCAGTCGGTTTTGGGAAAGGCCCCGAGAAATTTCGCGATCGATCCTACGGGAAAATTTTTGCTGGTAGCCAACATGAACTCTGATGAGATCGTTGTTTTCAGCAGAGATATCCTTAACGGAAATCTGAAGGACACGCATTTGCGGATGGCAGTTAACAAACCTGCCTGTATAAAATTCTTTCCTGCAAATTAACATTGCGGTTATGTAATTAGTCAGTTGAAGTAGTTTATCCTTATAAAAAATGCTGTCATTTTCACTATGTCATTACGTCAACAGTTAATTGATCTGGGAACAGATGTGAACGATATACCTGAACCGGGTGGATCATACGTAGCACTAAACGTTCGCGATACTTTTGCCACCGTTGCTATTCAGTGCCCCATCGATCAGAAAAAATTATTATACAGGGGTACGTTAGGTAAAGATCTCACTACTGAAAATGGTTACCAGGCAGCGAGGATCTGTGCGATAAATGTACTGAAACAGATTCAGCGGTATATAAAGGATGATGACCTGGTTGGATTAAATCATGTAGACATACTGTACCAATGTACCGAAGAATGGGATGAAGGTCCGGCTGTTGCCAACGGCGCTTCAGACCTGTTTCTGCAGGTACTTGGTGAAAAAGGAATTCATACGCGTTCCATATCAGCAGTTTATCGTCTTCCCCTGCATTTTAGCGTAGCCATTATTGTATGTCTCACAGTTCAAAAAGGAACGGTTACCAGGTAATACCAATTGGGAGGAAGAAAAGATATTGAGATCCGGAAGGACAGGCACTTTTTAAACATTTTGAAAATCTATTTTATTGTTATTTTTACTGATCGTAATAATCTCTGTTGTCATTAAAGAAGTGGAGCTGCAAGTGATGGGCACGAATTAACAATTGTTTGATTATTACATTACCAGACCTTTAATTCGCAGAACAGTTATGCGGGTTACTTTAGTTAAACAGGATGATGATTTTTCCCTTTGTAATTTCGTGTTATCAGAAGCATAACTAACAGGGAAAAATATAGTCAGGTTTATGCGGAAACAATGGTGCGCATCAGGTTCAGCAAATCTGTTGGGGAAGAAGGTTTTCGGTACACTGGTACATTATATCGGCGAATAGTTTCCTCATCCAATGGAGACAAGGTGCCTGTAAGAACAATTACCCTGCAGTCCTGTAAAAGGGAGGATACACACAGGTCTTTGATGACATCCACGCCGGACATCACCGGCATGTGACCATCAAGGAGTAGAATCCGTGGTGGAACACCGTTATTTAACTGTAATTGCTGCATCACGGCGCTGCCATCTCTGAAGATCCTGATCGTGTCCGTTATTTTTAGCTGCTGTAATGCCTCCTGGTAGAAAAATATATCATCAGCGTCATCGTCGGCTATCCAGATTTCTGCATCCATCGGGTGGAGATTTATAGATACTTACGTAAAAGAATGGTGCCGGGTTTGCCTGAACATCTCTCCAGCCTAATTATGTGGCCTGTTACATTACTATCTGAAGCAGTTGGTCCATACGTGGATAACGGTAAAAGCAAGTGCTTTTAAATTAAATGCATTACTATTACGCTCTCTAAACCTTTATTCCTATGCGTTTCTTTCTGATCTGTATTCTGGTTATTAGTGTATGCTTTCCCCGTTATGGTACCGGGCAACAAGTGATTAATACAAGCGCAGAAACCGACTGGCAGTTAGCACCAGTTGTGAGTAACAGCGGCCCTTCCGCGGATATGTATTATGCGCGGACGTTCAGAGACGCGGTACTGCGGTTCGATAAGGCAGGAATGGCGCTGCCGGTCCAATACAAAAAAGATGAGTTTGGAATAGTTTTTATTGACGGCAAGGGAAATCCGAGATGGCAGGCTACGACTAAGGGTATTATTCTTGGCCAGGCAAAAATTGGAAACAATATTATTTGTTTTTACTCACCGGAATGGAATTCTTTGTTTCCAAGAAAAATTTTACAGACGATATACGCGGGATTGTATGATATAAAAAATGGAAAACTAATAAAAGAAAAAGTTGTTTTGGAAAATGTCACAGGGCTGAATATTGACAGCAAGGTGATGATATCGCCAGATAAACAGTTCGGACAGCTTCTGATCCGCTACACCCCGTACGGCAGGATACTTTTTTCGGTTATAGCGGCTATGGAAAAATTTCAAACTACTGAAAAATTATCCGTCATTTCTGTTTCAGAATCGTTGGAGGTCAAGGTCTCTGATATATCAAAAGAAGGATTGCGCAGAGATGCTTCGATCGAGCCGGAGGCGGTAGTATGGGCAGAAAAGGACGTACTTGTTCCCTATAATAATATGGCCGGGTCCAAAAACGGACAAACTGTTATTCAGCAGATCGCACTCAAAAAATAGGCAGAGGGGTTCCGTTAGAGGAGTGTTTTCAATTGCCTACACATGACAGCCTAAGGCATGCCACGTCTGTAGCATAACGTTAAAATCTTTCGTTCCGCGAACTGCGACGAAAGATGGGGGGTGTATATAATCATCACGTACATGCCTACGGAATATATATAATCATCACATACATGCGTAGGCATGAATATTGGTATCACATACATTGTATTAATCTTTCTCTGATCCTGACTCCGTTTACTTTTGATCAATTGGTCCGTTAAAAAAGGCGTCTACTGTTTTATTGAATTCATCCGGATGTTCTCTTAGCGTGGCATGGCCGCAATGAGGCAGTATCCATAGTGAAGCATCGGCAATATGATCATAGATCGAAACCGTATGCTGCAATACTATGAGATCCCTGTCGCCGCTGATAATGAGTGAAGGACAATGGATCGCTCTTAACGCGCTTAAAGAAATATTGGGTTGAAGCCAGTCCAGCAGAAATATTTTCCATTTATTTTTCTCCTGAAGCGTTTTCCAATGCACATACTTATTTGTTTCGAAATATGTATGGTCTTCTTTCCAGACGGAGGGAAGAATGGCGGAAGAATCCGGCCAGAGATTGGCGCCCGAAGAAGCCAGCCGAAGCACTTTATCAGGGTGCCGTATTGCCATAAGCAAGGCGATGATACCGCCATCGCTCCAGCCAATCACATTCACTTTTTTGATTTGCAGTTCATCCATCAGTGCGGAATAATCATCTGCCATCTGCTCGAAACTTAGCGAATCAGCATCATCTCGGGATTTTCCCTGGGCCCGGCTGTCTGCTGCTATCACCCTGTATTTTTTACTGAAGTAGGCAATGTTTTGTGTGAACGCTGAAAGATTTCCACCATTTCCAGGAATCATTAACACCGGTACACCGGTGCCATATATCTCTGCATACATCCGGAAGCCACGAATAGTATAGTAGTGTCCCGCAGCAGCATTATTATCATAGTTAATGGGAGGAAGTTGAGCCATGGTTGTATTTAGCAGCAAATAGCAAAAACACAATAGAAATGATTTTTTATTGATCAGCATCGTCTAAGTTAACGTTATTTCAGACATGTATTTTTCACTTAACAGAAAATTCGTTGAGCTACAGAATCATTAATAGTCTTTGGCTGATCCTAAAGAATATTTAATGTTAAGCTCTGTATGATGGCTATGAGATACTCTAATCAGTATCTCCTGCTTGGTATAATAGACATTTGTTGTAACAAGATCATTTGAATGTAAATCGATCAATACCATTCTCAAAAGGTTTTTCAATATTGACAGCCTTTTTCTGTACAATCAATAATATAGAATAATATAAGGTAAAGCTTGTCATGGTTTTTCATGAGGTGGTCGTATTTCCTATACAGAAGGGTCGAAAGGCATAAATGGGTATCTAAAATTTTGGTTTTGCCATTATTTATTAAAATCCGTTTAATACTTATTCCTACTGGTTTTCAAAGTCCGCCCACTACATCCAGAAGCATTTTTAGAAAAATACTTTATTTTAACATGTATATACAAGAGATTCCCTATATTTGAATTGATGTAACATTTCCCACTGTATGGCTTTGTTCATTATACTTAACATTATTAACGCCAAAACTTAACGAATGAGAAAGCGATTCGCTTGCTGCTGTTTGCAAAAATATTTGTTGCGCGGAGCGCTGTTCCGTTCGGGCGGTACCTTCCGAATCTCAACGACTTTAAGTCCTGCTAATCTTCGAAACCATCTCCAAAGCGGTTAATTACAAAAAACATATAACAATATTGCCACCTCCTATCTGGTGCTAAAAAAAGACTGCGCATACTAATCATCCATCACAAAACAGATAAGAATGAAAATTTTCTTCACTCCCCGCAGGTTGAAATATATATTATGTATTACAGCTGTTTTTTCGTTTGTCATTGCAAGCGGTCAATCTGCCATTACCGGTAAAGTAATTTCGTCGGAAAATAATGATGCGATTCCAGGTGCATCAATTAATATCAAAGGCAGCAGCCTCGGTACACTGGCAGCCTCCGATGGTTCGTTCGCGCTTACGGCTAATAATGGGCAGGTCCTTGTAGTTTCCTATGTAGGATACAGGTTCAGGGAAATAACTGTAAAAGATGGTGCGTCTTATATTATCAAGCTTGAAAATAGCAATAGCTCATTGAGCGAGGTTGTAGTAACAGGTTATGGAACAGAACGTAAAAAAGATATTACCGGCTCGGTGTCTATTGTCGATGTGAAAGCTTTGAGAGCTATACCCGCAGGTTCTGCCGTACTCGCATTACAGGGTCAGGCACCCGGAGTCAATATTATCAGTTCAGGCGCTCCAGGTGCTGAAAGTAGCATATTTGTCAGAGGAGTAAGTTCATTTGGGAGCACTCAGCCGCTGGTTATCATAGATGGTGTTCAATCGGATCTAAGCAATGTTAACGCAAGTGATATTGAATCAATGCAGGTACTTAAGGATGCCGGCGCTGCTGCTATATATGGAGTACGTGGCGCAAACGGCGTAATAGTAGTAACAACGAAAAAAGGCAAATCCGGCCAGCCTTCTTTTAGTTACGACTCTTATTTTGGAATGCAGTTGCCGCTTCCCGGTAATCCTTTCAATTTTCTTAACTCTGAAAATTTTGCCAGACTATACAAAGTAGCTTATCCGGGAACCGTTCTTTTCGCCAACGGATTACCGGACTACATGTACCGGGGTCCGGGTGTGACCGGTATAGCAAGTGAGGGCGATTCTGCAGTAGACCCGTCAAAATATATATTTGATCCGAGTAACAGCAGCAAGAATTATCTGATTCAGAAAGTAAATAAACAAGGAACTAACTGGTTTCAGGAAGTTTTTAATCCTGCTCCCATTACCAGTCACAATATCACAGCAAATGGTGCGACTGATAAAGCAGCCTACCTGGTTTCTTTGAATTATTTTAATCAGCAGGGTACACTGTCTAATACTTACCTGAAAAGGTATTCTATGCGGATTAACACTTCTTTTAAAATAAGAGATAATATAAGAATCGGTGAAAATGTTTATTTGTTTTACAGGCAGAACCCTTCTTACGGTAACCTGGTAGAAAACACGGCTATCCCATCAGTCATCAGAATAATGCCTGTCATACCTGTATATGACATTAAAGGGAATTATGGAGGCACGTTTGGCGGACCTGAACTGGGAGATGCTGAAAATCCCGTTGCCCAGCAATCACGCAATTCTAATAACAGGGATAATTCCTGGAATATGGTGGGAAACATTTATGGAGAAGTTGACTTTTTTAAACATTTTACGGTTCGCTCAAGCATAGGAGGCACGATTAATAACCGATATAATGTATCCTTCAGTTTCGTTAAGTACAACAATTCTGTAGGCAGCAATTCGCCGAATTCGCTCTCGGAAGCCTCCGGATACAACAGCAATATTATCTGGACCAACACGCTGAAATATGCCAACACTTTTGGCAAGCATATTGTTTCGGCAATTATCGGCTCAGAAGCAATTGAAAATTATGGAAGGCGGGTGAGTGGCAGTTCCAGTGCTTTATATTCCACAGATTTTGATTACCAGCTTCTCGGGAACGGTACAACGTCAATTACTAATGCCAGTACCGCCTTTCAGAACAATTTATATTCACTGTTTGGGAGAGCAGATTACTCTTATAATAGTAAATATTTACTAGGTGTAACTGTCCGTCGCGACGGTTCTTCCGTTTTTGGAAAAGAGAAAAGGTATGGTATATTTCCATCCGTTTCCCTGGGTTGGCGGATGTCTGATGAATCTTTCATGAAAAATCTTAGCTGGCTCAACGATTTAAAACTTAGGGCCAGTTATGGAATCCTTGGCTCTCAAAGTAATGTTAACCCGACCAACGCGTTTACTTTGTTCGGCAGTGCACCCGGAACATCCTATTATGGAATCAACGGAGGTATTAACAGTACCACACAGGGTTTTGCCCAGACTTTTAACGGAAATTCAGCCACCGGATGGGAAGAAAATGTAGTGACCAACGTTGGATTCGATGCAACACTGCTCCATAACCACGTTAACTTTTCTGTGGAATATTATAAAAAATCCATAAATGGATTATTATTCAGTCAGCCTTTACCAGCTTCAGCTGGCGGTGCAGCGCCGCCGGTAATTAATATCGGTGATATTCAGAATACCGGCATGGATATCGCAGCCGGCTACAGGGGATTAGCAGGACGAGATTTTGGTTTCACTGTATCTGCAAATATTACCACCTATAAAAATCTGGTGAAGGATATTCCTGGTCCCGGTTATTTCGATGCAGCTACTTCAAGGATCGGTACCCTGGTGCGAAATCAGAAAGGAGAACCGGTAAGCTCATTTTTTGGTTACGAGGTGATCGGATTATTTCAAAGTGCAGACGATGTCAGCAAATCTCCTGCGCAGGCCGATGCGCAGGAAGGTCGTTTTAAGTACCGCGATGTGAACGGTGACGGTGTTATAACAACTGATGACCGTACGTTTTTTGGTAATCCCAATCCGAAATTCACTTATGGCCTTAATATTGGATTTACCTATAAAGCATTTGATTTTTCGACTATATTTTATGGAGTTCAAGGCAACCATTTGCTAAACCATCAGCGGTGGTGGACCGAATTTTTCAGCACTTTTACAGGGGCAAAAAGTAACGCCCTCCTGAATGCCTGGACACCTGGCAATACAACGACCAACGTTCCCAAAATAGAAACATCAAGCAATATCAGTACTTCAGGGGCACCCAATTCTTATTACATGGAAAACGGCTCATATCTCCGGCTCCGATCCCTTATAGTAGGGTACACTTTTAATCCGGGCCGGTTAAAAAGAATAGGAATCCAGAAGTTAAGAATATACGCTCAGGGAGCTAATTTATTCACGATAACAAAATATACCGGGTTGGATCCTGAACTGGGAGGTCAGAGCTCAAACTTTGGAATCGATTTCGGTAATTACCCAAACAATCAAAAGAATTTCCTAGTAGGACTGAACCTTTCTTTTTAAATAGCTGATTAATTAAATTGCCATGAAAAAGATATATTTTATAGTAATTATTGCCGCAGGATTGACCCTTCCTCTGGCTATTTTCTCTTGCAAAAGAAGCTTTCTGGATAAATCGCCAATTGGGTCAGTAGATGAATCTTTACTTGCGGATAAAAGTGGTGTCAATTCATTATTGATTGGAGCATATTCGATACTTGATGGATGGCCAGCCCCGGTAGATGTGAGAATATGGAATTGTGCAGTAAGTAACTGGGTATTTGATACAGGAGGCGACGATGCGTACAAAGGATCGAACTTTGGCGATGAAGCATTCATTGAAGAAATAGAGAACTATTCGGTATCGCCGGTCAATGTTTCCCTTAATGATAAATGGCGGGTATTGTACCATGCTGTTCAAAGATCAAATGATGTATTGCGTCTGCTCGCAAAAGTACCCGCAGGTAAACTGACCGATGCAGAAGCACTTCAAATAAAGGCAGAAGCACTTTTCTTGCGCGCTGTATATCATTTCGAAGCTGCTAAGCTTTGGCGAAATGTTCCATATATTGACGAAACTGTTACTTACGAAGCAGGAAATTATAATGTACCCAACACTGCTCCGATATGGCCTAAAATAGAAGCGGATTTTTTGTTTGCAGCTACCAATCTTACACCTACAAAAACGGAAGTAGGAAGGGCGAACAGCTGGGCAGCAAAGGCATTTCTGGCAAAAGTGTACATGTTCCAGCACAGGTATTCCGATGCTAAACCACTACTTGATAATTTGATAGCCAGCGGCATGAATGCAGGTGGTATAAAATATGCGCTTGATACTTACTTTCGCGACAATTTTGATGCATTAAAAAAGAATAGTTCAGAATCTGTTTTTGCCGTTCAGATGACGGTCAACGATGGGTCAACCGGATTTAATAGCAATTATGGGAATATTTTAAATTTCGCATGGGGCGGTGGACCTTCGAGATGCTGTGGTTTTTATCAGCCTTCTCAAAACCTTGTTAATGCCTTTCAAACCGATGCGAACGGCCTTCCTTTGTTCGGGACTTATAATGACAACACTGTTAAAAATGATCTGGGACTGCCCAGCACGGCAGCTTTTACGCCCTATACGGGTACTTTAGATCCCAGGCTGGACTGGACTGTGGGAAGAAGAGGGATTCCCTATCTGGATTGGGGAATCATGCAGGGATCCGCCTGGATTCGCAACCAGCTTTCAGGAGGTCCTTATGAACCATTAAAAAATGTGACACCCAAATCTCAGGACGGTGCAACTAATGAAGCTGCCGGCGGTTGGCAGGCCGGTGCCGGTAATGCCATTAACTATGAAATGATTCGTTTTGCAGATGTGTTGCTATGGGCAGCTGAAGTAGAAGTTGAAATAGGGTCGCTTGCAAAAGCAGAAGAATATGTTAATATGATCAGGTCCAGGGCGGCCGATCCTGTCACATGGGTTCATACATACGTTGATAACAACGACCCTTCAAAAGGATTTACGAATTCACCTGCAGCTAATTATCAGATTGGTTTGTATAATGGCCGTTTTGAAACGCAGGGTCAGGACTATGCGAAGGAAGCTGTCCGTTTTGAGCGCAGGCTTGAACTTGCAATGGAAGGGCACCGATTCTTTGACCTGCAGAGATACGATAACGGAACAGGATACATGGCCAGCATTCTAAATGAAAAGATTAGGTATGAAACTTCCTTCTTCAATAGCGTACAGGTAGATGGAAAGCCACTGCACTATGTTATTTTAGAGGGTCACACCTTTACAAAAGGTAAAAATGAAATACTGCCTATTCCGCAGGCACAGATTGATCTGAGTACAATAAACGGAGTCCCTACGCTGAAGCAAAATTAACTGGATTAAGAATTATCTGTGAAATACAAAGGGTAGAAAACATTCCCTGCCTTTTGTATTTCACAGATACCTGCCGCATTGCAGCCCTAAAAAAAATCATTTAAAAAATAATTTTCAGTATTACAGTACAACCATGAATAGATATTCAGGTCTTTAATATTTGTCTTCAATCTTCTTTTCATGTGAACAATAGGACTGTTGAGCCGCAACTTTAATAACTTACTTAAATTTTTGTCTGCGGCGATTGCCCAGATCTTTTGCTCACCGCCTTTCACTTCTACCTGGTATTCATCACTAAGAATTTTTAAAAATGACCGGTTCTCCAGATTCCTGGATACAAACCTCGGCAGGTTAATATCCGAAATGAATGTTTCTTCAAATAGCACAGGCACATCATTAATATACCTTAACCTTGTAAAAAACAAACAAGAAGCCGCTTTTTCTGTATCACCTAATTCCTGAAGTAATGTATCGGGCCAAGCCTGCTTTCTGGGTTTCGTTAAAATAATAGTACTCAGTTTCTGATCGCCGATCCCAGCAGTGACGCCGCTGACTGACAAAATTCCCAACCCTCTTTTAGAATCGGATACAATACTACCTTTTCCCTGGCGTCTGATGATATAGCCTATATTGGTCAACCCGGTCAACGCGAGCCTGACGGTAGCACGGGTAGTATGATACGTTTTGCAGAGATCATTTTCTGATGGAATCAATTGACCTTTCACGTACTTCCCGTCATCTATTAATTTTTTAAGATCTTCTATGAGTCTTTTGTAAATGGGAATTGATTCTGAATTCTTCATAAGTGATATAGTAACAAGAGAACTAAAATTAATCATATTTTGCAAAATGCATGACCCTATTATCACCTTTTTCAACTACGGCTCCGTTAGTTGGTCCAAAATGGCAAGGAGTACAAAGATAATGCAGCGGTTTCAGGAACAGTGTCGGGCAGCATGGCATAAGACTAATTAATAAATATTTCATCCGCCATTAATACAGCCGGAAGACCTTTCTTATCGTGCCAGGGAGGAAGTTTCATAACTGGTCTCGCAACTAATTTTATGTAGATCAGGGATTGTTTATTAAATGAACATTTCAGGATAAGCATGGAAGATTTTATCCGGGAGCCGGGTTGATCGGGGATCAATGTGGACAACAAACGAAGTCGCTGAGGCGTGTTCCCTCCCCATACTTCTACTCGGGATGGGGGGAAAACATTTTCAGGAGGGCTGCATAGTACATGCAGTGCAACAGACTCCAGGGAAACCGCTTTTTTAAAAGACATTAATACGTCCATGCTGTTAACAGAAGCGCCCAGCCATTTATTGCTGAAAATGCTCAGGCTACCAAGCTGGCCGTCGAAAAGTGTTGAGGCACCATTGGCAATGAAGCGGTCATATAATGGCGTGAGTATGACAGTACTGTCGGGCAAGAGTAATCTTTTGTAAAATTCAAAAGTAGCTACATCACTTACCAGCCAGCCAGGCTTGGATGCAATGGCTTTGATAATGGCGTTCTGCTTGACAGGGATGCTTTTTTCATATAAAGGCGAATGGACACTGTCTGGCTCGCTTCCATCAAGGGTATAGCGGATCCGGGCATTTTTTACGGGATGCTTTAATTCAACGGAAAGCGACTCATTAAACACAGAAGAAGCATTTTCCAGCTGAGGCTTGTTTAGCCTGACCGGTGCTGATTCCTTTTCATTAAATCCTTCCATAAACCTGATCTTCGGATTGTCATGTCTGAGTTGTTGAATTTCCTTATCTGAGAGGCCGGTGTTCCATAAAGCAATAGAAAACAGGTTCTTGAGGGTACGAATTTGTTGCTGCAGATCTGTATAATTAATTTTTACTCCAGACATAGAAATACTCCTTAAATGCTTTAACGGAGCAAGATATTTTAACCCCTGTCCGGTGATCTCCGTAAAATTCAGGTTCAGGGTTTGCAAATTAGTAAATTCACCGATGACCCTAAGATCATCATCTTTTGCCGGCATCTTATCCAGGTTTACAGAAATGATCTGCTGACTCACTGTTCTTAATTCATTTACTGACTCCGCATTATAATTTGATCTGCCGTAAAAATTAACGGCAAGCGCGGGAGAACCCTTGGCCAGGGGAACAACAAACCGGTAATTCGTATTAAGCTTGCGAATGATTTCTTCGCTGGCTGAAGGAAACTGATATGCTTCTGCTACCACTCCTGAGTTTTTCAAAATGGTTTGTGCCGCAATTGACAAAGAGTCTCCCAAAGCAAGATCTGTTATTTTAGCAGTAAGCGACACCCCTGACCTTACCCAGTATTTAAACAAGTTCATTTCTTCTTCTGACAGCTGCTCTTTTCCTATAGGAGGCATATGTTTTCTATTGTCTGGCGGAAGCGTTAGTCTTTCCAGAAGAAGGCTTTCGCCAGTTTTGCCAAGGATAAATAATGGCCCTGATTTTCCTCCTGTCAGAATGGAAGCAGTATCTGTAAGCACGAGATTTCCTTTTCGCTTATCCTCATTGTGGCAGGACCTGCATTTACTATCAAACACTGGTTTAATAACATGATCGAATAGCACGGCTTTATCCATGCTGATGATTTTCCTGGGGGTGACTGTTTCGAAAACAAAATTTTCACCATGGGTTAAAGCAGCGCCGTAATGGCCTGCAACTATAATAAAGGTGAATGTCAACGAAGAAAAAATACTGGCCACCAATGTCCTGAACCATGTATGACCGCGGGCCAGAAAGATAAAATAACTAAGAAAGAATATGCCAGTTCCTGACCACTTGTGCCATTGAAGTGTATTTCCCTGGTATCCTTTTTCTGTAGACAAAAGCAATCCCATCACAACCGTTATGCCAGCAGTAAAAGTGCCTGCAAAAAAAAGAGCCCCTGTCAGTTCATCCAGATCGGACGTTTTCTTTTGATCATTTTTCAGATGAAAAAAATTAAGACATACTGCGGCCAGGAGTATGACAATAGGAAAATGCAGCAACATCGGATGCAGCCTTCCTATTGGCCGGACCCAGTCAGGAACGCTTATTGTATTTGCAAATGCAAGCAGAAAAATAATAAATACTGAAAGTGCAAATAAAAGATTTGCCCCATACTCCTTTAGTTTGTTTTTCATGCCCACCTATAAATAATTGTACCGGTTATATCCTTTTGAACTTGTATGGATAAACTTTACCGGACGCCCATTGTGCCACATAAATGTTGTCGTCATTATCAACACATACATCGTGTGGATTAAGAAAAATCTTTTCTTCCTGTGACATGGACTGCAGCACACCATCTTTATACACGGGCTCAGTGCCTCCAAGGTTGGATACTACTTTATTGTCCTTATCAAGAATTGTTACAAACCCTGAACCGGGAGTGTCCAGATCCGGTGAACGTAATACGGCAGCATACAAATATTCATTTTTAATTACTGGCCGGCAAACACACGCGCCCGGAAGGGATATAACCTCCAGCAGATTTCCATCCATATCAAAGCGTTTAAAGCAGTGACGTGTACGGTCTGTGATCAGCAACGAAGGTGCGCCATGTCTTTTATCAATACAGATTCCATGAGCATTGTCCAGATTTTTTGCTTCTGTACCTTTTCCTCCGAAATAGGATAATAATTTTCCATCTGCCGAGTAATGCAGGATATACTGCAGTCCATAACCATCGGCAATAAAAAAATCTCCATTTTCTGCAACAGCTGTTTCTGTAGGAACAAATTGATCCTTTTTCCGGTACAGCCCCGTTTCCATCGGACAGTCTATCGTCATTAAGATGGCCCCTGCCATGGTTGTTTTATATACCTGGTGTTTTACGGTGTCGGTTATAAAAAGAAATTCAGTTCCATTTTCGCTAGTAATAGTCAGGCCATGGGCTCCTGGAAATTCATGCCCCCAGTATTCAAGTAGCCGGCCGGATGTATTATACATCAGAACGTTGTTTTTGATTTCATTAGTGAGCAAAAGTATCCTCCCTTTTTTGTCCTGCACCATTTCATGACAATCGTTTACAGGATGTGTTACCGGATTGAGATTACCCCATTTATTGTCCATATGGTATCTCATATGATTATGTCCATAAACGGTCTTTTTCTTCTCCCGGGCAAACAAGCCGTCAGTGATAATCAATCCCGCTGAAGCTAGCGCAGTATGCTGCATAAATTTTTTTCTGTTCATATAATGTTTATTTAGCTGATTATACCTTTGACAACTTTTCCCGCTACATCTGTTAACCTGTAGCGCCGGCCCAGATGCTTAAAGATGAGTTTTTCGTGATCCAGTCCCAGCTGATTAAGGACCGTAGCCTGGAAGTCATGCACGTGAACAGGGTCTTTAATAATATTATAGCTGAATTCATCTGTTTCACCGTATACGATTCCTGGTTTAATTCCTCCGCCTGCCATCCAGATACTAAAGCACCGCGGATGGTGATCCCTTCCATAATTATCGGCAGTAAGCTTTCCCTGGCTGAAATTGGTACGCCCGAATTCACCTCCCCATATCACCAGTGTTTCATCCAGTAATCCCCGTTGTTTGAGATCTGTAATAAGCGCTGCTGAAGCCTGGTCGGTGTCCCTGGCCTGGCCTGCGAATTCTATTGGCAGATTACTGTGGGAATCCCAGCCCTGATGATACAGCTGGACAAACCGGACCCCATTTTCAGATAATTTACGGGCAAGCAGGCAGTTGGCTGTAAAAGTTCCCGGCACCATACAATCCGGCCCATACAGGCGTACTGTACTGTCTGGTTCTTTAGAGATATCCATGGTTTCCGGCACCGCAGACTGCATGCGATAGGCCATTTCATATTGCTTGATCTTGGTTACGATTTCCGGATCCCCCAATTCTTCGTAGGCCATCTGGTTGATCGAAGAGATAACATCAAGAAATTTTCTCCGGTCCTGCCGGTTCAATCCTTCCGGATCTGCCAAATACAGAACAGGGTTCTCACCCTGGCTCAACTGCACCCCCTGGTGAATGGAATCGAGAAAACCACTTGACCACAATTTGGAATAAACACCCTGGCCATTTCCCTTTCCTCTGGACAACAGAACTGTAAAATCGGGTAAATTTTTATTTTCACTGCCCAGGCCATAGCTCAGCCAGGAACCCATGCTGGGCCTGTTACCATTCTGTGATCCTGTTTGAAAAAAAGTTAGCGCGGGATCATGATTAATCGCTTCAGTATACATAGATCTGATGATGCAGATATCATCTACAACTTTAGCCGTGTAGGGAAACTGATCACTTACCCAGGCACCTGATCTGCCATATTGTTTGAACTTGCAGAAAGCTCCTGCCAATGGAAATGAGGCTTGGTTAGCCGTCATACCGGTCAGTCGTTGCCCTGACCTAATAGATGCGGGGAGTTCCTGACCCTGCATTTGCTGCAACATTGGTTTATAATCGAATGATTCCAGCTGTGATGGTGCGCCATTCTGAAATAAATAAATTACCCTTTTAGCTTTAGGGGCAAAATGGGGCAGACCAGGAATATATCCTTCCTCTCCGATATCTTTTTTTTCAAAAAGATCTGGGATCATTAAAGAGCCGAGAGCCGCAGCGCCCAGGCCCAGGCTCATTTTTGACAAAAAGCGCCTGCGGTTGACATTCAGACCATGTTGGAATAATATATCCTCTTGCATGATTAGGATTTAGTGATGCTTTCTTCCAAATTATAAATAGCAGATACCACCTGCATTAATGAAGCAAGGAGAACGACATCAACTTTCTCCGGTAAGGGAAATTCTCCGGCAGAAAGTAATTTTTGTGCACGTTGCTTATTGATAGAGATCAGATTGAAGTGATAGCTGTCCATTAACAGCTCCGTTTCTTTTTTATATGGTCTGCGGCAAACGATAAATCTGAAAGCTTTATTGACTTTGTCTTCCAAAGAAGTATGCTCTGAGAGTAATTTGCAAGCCAGTACCCGTGAAGCTTCCAGTACAGTAGGATCATTCATCATCACTAAAGCCTGCAGGGGGGTATTGGTGGCCGACCGTTTTATTTCGCACTGATCCCTGTTGCTGGCATCAAATATCCCCATAACCGGAGGTGGCACCGTCCTTTTGATGAAGGTATAAAGGCCCCTTCGGTATAGCGATTCTCCATGATCCTGTTTATAGGTTCCAATGGTAGACAGCATACCCCCGGTTGATACTGCTGCCTCCCATAAGCCTTGCGGCTGATAGGGTTTTACACTCGGGCCCCCTATTTTTCTTACCAGCAAACCGCTGGAGGATAAAACAAGGTCACGGACAAACTCAGCTTCTAAACGTAATCTCGGAGCCCGTGAAAGATAAATGTTTTCCGGATCGGTTTTGAGTTGGTCCGAATTGACAGCGGTCGACTGACGATAAGTGGAAGAGGTAACGATCTGCCTGACGAGACGCTTGATGTTCCAGCCATGAGTTTCAAAGTCGACTGCCAGCCAGTCAAGCAGCGCCGGATGGGAGGGGAGCTCACCCTGCATCCCGAAATCTCCTGAAGTACGAACGATCCCTCTTCCAAATAACTGCTGCCATACCCGATTCACATAGACTCTGGCCGTGAGTGGATTTTTTTTATCAAAAAGCCAGTCGGCAAGACCAAGCCGGTTGCGGGGGTAGTTATTAGCAAAGGGAAGAATAGAAGCGGGTGTTCCTGGAAATACTTCGTCTCCATGCGCATCATATGATCCTCTTTTTAAAATGAAAGTCGGCCGCAGCGTATCGCGGTCTCCCATTACAGAAACCATTACATTACCTGTATCGGGATTCTTAATATAAGTCATTAATTCCTTCGTATCCTTTTTAGTGATTTCCAGCACCGGATTTTTTGCAGGCTTGTAGCCAGCTTCAAGGCCTGTTTCTTTTACGTTATTAAAAAAGGAAAACAATTGGTAATGCTCTTTTTGGGTAAACGGATCATACTTGTGATCGTGACAGTGCGCACATTCTATGGTGATCCCCAGAAATGCCCTTCCGAAAGTATTGGTACGGTCTGTAACATAATCCACTCTGTACTCTTCGTCAATCACGCCGCCTTCTTCTGTTATTTTGTGGTTGCGGTTGAAGGCTGTAGCCAGTAATTGTTCTTTGGTATGTTCCGGCAGCAGGTCTCCTGCAATTTGCCATTTGACAAATTCATCATAAGGCATGTTGTTGTTGAATGCATGAATGATCCAATCCCTCCATGGCCACTGTGAACGGTAATAATCATCTTGGTAACCATAAGAATCAGCGTACCGGGCAACATCCATCCAGTTGAGCGCCATCCGTTCTCCATAGGAAGAATCCTGAAGCAGGCGGTCGATGATTTTCTCATACGCACCTGGTGTATTATCATTCTGAAAATCATTCATTAATTTTTCATCAGGCGGTAGTCCGGTAAGATCCAGGCATACATGTTTCAATAATCTTTCTTTGCCTGATTCCGGATTTGGATGTAATCCCTCTTCCTGCATTTTATGCAGAACGAAAAAGTCTATTTCATTGCTCGGCCATTGCTTATCTGTCTTCAATACGGGTAAAGGCTGATCTGCAGCTGGCACAAAAGCCCAATGTTTTTCATATCTGGCTCCTTGTGATATCCATTTTTTAATAAGAGCGATTTCATACACACTGAGCGTTAAGTTGGAAGTAGGAGGGGGCATTTGCTCAGACGAATCTTCCGAAGATATTCTGAGGTATACTTCTGAAGTAAGAGGATCGCCAGGTGTCAGCGCATGAACAGATGTATTACCCTTTAAGACCTTGTATGCATTTTCTGGTATATCCAGGCGAAGATCTGCTTGCCGTTTGTTGCCATCGGGACCGTGACAGGCAAAACATTTATCTGATAAAATCGGGCGAATATTAAAATTGTAGCTGATGCTGTCAGGAACTTTCTTCTCAGTAATAGTTTTATTAAACTGAAAACACGATTGTGTTGTGTAGATCAGCACTACACCAATACTGATAAAATAATATTTTATCCTGTTCATACGCTTAATTCACAATCGTGCCTTTATAAAATATTCGTCCGGAATAGGTATCAAGTACCTCTTAACGAATATAAACAAATACTTGTATATACATGTTTTTCAACGGTGATATTTTATAAAGATCAGGATGATCTGAAAGGTGTTGAAAGCGCACGTTTAATTGCCTGATTTCTTTAATAAAATATCTGCTGCGCTGGATTGGTTCAGCGAGGTAATGGCTGCCGCACCTTTATTTAGCCACTGTTTTGCAACCTTCCGTATATCTTCCATATCAGACCCACCTACACCGAGCAGCGAATAATATACTCCTTTTTCTGCTTCTTCATTTGGCAGGGCGAAAAAATCCATGCCGCCGGGAGAGAAATGATTGGGATATTTTTTTAACGACTCTTCATCCACTTCATGGCCCTGACTGTTGAGCCAGCCGATAGGCCAGTGGTCCCAGCTCTGGCCTATCCAGCCCACACCGCCTGTGTCTGTGTGGCTGTGCTCTTTTATTCTGGTAAAGTCGTGCCGGAATCCCGAGGCGTCCCCGAATACGCAAAAAGGAGATGCTTCCTTCATTGGCAGTACGAATACTACTCCTGCGGCATCATCAAGCTCTTTCCAGGTAGATCCCGTGCGTCGGGGAATGGCCTTGTACAAGGTCCCTGGAACATGTTTCCAAAAAACATCATACCGGTTGGGGCTAAACGTATCCAGAACAGCAAGTGCGTGGTGTTCTCCTGTACTGTCATCTTTTTTCAACACATCCACCCATGTCATTCCAACGGGGCACATGCCGATATTCTCGATAGGTTCCCGGGTATGACCATGTATTCCTGATATTAAACTCGTATATGTTTGTTTCCTTACGATCATTCCGTTGGGATATGCCCAAAAATCTTCTATACCCCTGTAATATTGCTCACCTGTATCCTGGTTCACGCCAAAGTAGGTCCAGCGTACCCAGACACGGTCAGGTCCCGGCTCCATGATTTCTACAAAAGTGTTCCGCTCTCTTCTCCCCGGAGTATTAAAAAGTTCTGCTTTTCCTTCATTGCCTTCGAAAAACTGGTAGCATACCCCAGCTCCTGACGGAAGTTCCATTAATGGACAATAGCTGCATTCGTGTGCAAAAACGAATTTGTGAGAAAAGTCTCTCCAGTGAATAATAAAAGCTTTTTTAGGATTACCGTCTGCATTGGGAGGGCATTTCAGTACGCCGTGGTAATTTCCGAAGATATAATCTGTTACTTCTACAACTGATACGCCGCCACTGGTGCGGCTGCTTATATCAGCCATCGTTACAGGCGGTGTCTTTATAAAAGGATCAGAAACGGCCAGGTGTTTGATGCGCAAACTAATATCAAGGACCTGCTTGTCCGCCAGCTTAACATCCATTGGAGTAAATCCATCCATGGAGGGTACTGTTAACCGGTAATTGCCCGGCGGAAGGTCTTTAACTTCAAATTTCCCCGAATATTCACTGGTAATCGTTCTGGCTTCTTTGGTTACTGTATTCAGAATGGTTACCTGTGAATTAGGAATGTCAATATCTGACCCCCCCAGTACAATTCCTTTTATGGATCCTGATCCGCGGATGATACCGGCTGCCCCGCTGATAGAAAACGGCGAATAGAAAGCTGCCGATTCAATTGTTCCAAGCATCCCGATCACAGTACCGGAAATGAATTTCCTTCTGTTCAGGAATCTTTTCTTATTCATAAAACAAAAAATTATCAATCGTTATAATATCAGATTACCCTGTCATTGCCGCCATCCACAGGTATTTGTGCACCTGTTGTTTTTGAAAACAGGCTGCCACATAATTCAGCGGCAAGTTCACTTACATCGTTGCTGGTGATTTCTGTTTTCAACACATTATTTTTTTTATATTCTTCCAATGTGAGTCCATAACTCCGCGCCCGGGAGGAAAGTACTTCGTCTGTCCAGATGCCCGTATCGAAAACTGAATTCGGATGTATGGTGTTAATACGGATTCCTTCCTTGCCCCATTCCAGCGCGGCAACACGTGCCAGCTGGTTCAGTGCAGCTTTTGATACCGAATATGCCGCTGCTCCCGGACCAGGGGCAGGAACATTTTTAGAACCGATGATCGCTACCCGTCCTCCTCTGGGAGCCAGCTTAAGAAACGGGAAAGATCCCTTTAGCAGTTTAAAGTTTGCGTCAACATTGATATTCATTACCCGCTCCCAGGTTTCTGTTTTTAACGTTTCGATATTGCTGCCTGAAGGAAAGATTCCGGCGTTAAGTATAAGGATGTCAAGCCCGCCGAAGGCATCAATGGTAGTGTTTAAAGCATTTATCAATTGCATTTCGGAAGAAACGTCGCATTCCAGTCCGAGGAACGAATCACTTGATGAAAGGACTTTTATTGCAGGATTTATATCGAGCCCCACTACAGCAGCACCTCTCTTCAAAAGTGACAGCACACAAGCTTTTCCTATCCCGGATGCGGCTCCCGTAACCAGTGCAATTTCTCCGGTAAACTGCGGCAGCGTTCCGGTTTTGGAAAGCTTTGCCTGTTCAAGTTCCCAGTATTCCACATCGAAAATATCTTTTGCCGGAAGAGCCTTGTATCCTCCCAGCTCTGTAGCCCAGGAAATAATATCAATAGTATGAGCATAAATATCAGCCACTATCGTTGCATCTTTTGCAGTTTTGCCAATTGTGCACATTCCCAGCAGGGGATCAAGGATTACCCGTGGGGCGCGGTCAAGAATTTTCTTCCGGTCCTTTGCGAGGGGCTCATTTTCTAAAAAATATTCTTCATAGTTACGGACATATTCATCAACATCCCTGCCCACCATAGGTAATCTTTTGGTGCGGATCACATGATCCGGAGTAGCGGGTCCCTGCTGAGCAATTATATTGAGGTCAGAACGGTTACAAAACGCCATGTTCTTATAATCCGTAAATCTTTTCATGATCACAGGAAATCCTGCGGTTTGTGAAATCTTTCTGCGCAGTGAGGCAAGATCCCTGCTCACCGAATTATCAGCAGGCAATGGCGATGCTGACGTTGAGTAATGTGTATTTTTCTTTAAATAATCTTCGGCAATTTTTACCAGTTCCAACATTCTCTGATAAGATTGCTCTGCTGTTGCACCGAAGGAAAACACGCCGTGATTTAATAAAATGATCCCTGTTTTATCTTCAGTAAGATCCCGTTTGAGAATCTGGGCACACAATTTTGACAGGTCAAAACCAGGCATGACATATGGAATATACACAACTTTTTCACCGTAAAGCTGTCGTATTGTTTTTTCGCCGTTCACAGAATTGGAAATAGCGATCACCGCATCAGCATGTGTGTGATCAACATATTTATAAGGTATCACTGCATGAAGAATAGCTTCGACAGAAGGAACCGGCGCCGATGATCGGGTAAGATGAGTCACCAGTTCATTTACCATGGCTGCATCAGACAAAGAAGGTAATGTAGACAGCTTCTTTAAATAATTTAATCTAACAGGAGAAAATCCCTGATCTGTTATGGTTTCCAAATCCCATCCGCTACCCTTAACATAAAGGATCTCTTCCTCCTCACCCAGTATGTTTTTCTCCAGAATTTTTACTGAAGTGTTTCCTCCTCCATGCAGCACAAGGGATTTATTCTGACCCAGAAGCTGAGAAGTACGCACTCTTTCAGTAAGGTAGAGATCGTTTTCGGTCTTTGACATATTCAACAAAGGTTTTGAAAAATTAATTTATCCAGTTACTTTAATGTGATTGCGTTCCTCATAGATTTTCATAAAATGCAATATCTCATCCATAGATTTAATTCCTGCCGTGGTGCCCACGCGCATTACGCAGTGTGCACCTGTAGCATTAGCAAACTTTGCACATTTTTCGATATCCCAGCCCTTGTAAAGGCCGGCAATAAAACCTGCGCAGAATGAATCGCCCGCCCCCGATGCATCAACCGGATTTATGGCGCTGTAGGATGGGACTTTAAACCCAGGCTGATTTTCCGGTTTCACGAAGCAGCCCTCACTATTTAGTTTGATAACAACATTTCTTACTCCTTTTGAAATAAAAAAGTTGGCCATTTCAGCCGGGTTATTTTTCCCGCTGAGTTCGTAAGCCTCGTCATAGCTTGGCATAAACCAATCCAGATACTTAAAGGTGCTTTCAATTTTCTTTAGCCATTGTCCTGTTGAATCCCAGGCTGTATCCATACAGCAAATAACATTATTCTCTCTGGCAAACCGTAATAACTGTTCTGTGCCCTGCCCGTCGAAATCTGGCATTAGAAAGGTGCCTGCTATCAGAAGGATTTTTTTATTTTTTATATATTCAGGATTAATATCTTCAAAGTTAAAGTGCTTGTTGGCACCCATGGAATGAATAATCGAACGTTCACTGTCTGAACTGATTAACACCATGGAAGAAGAAGTGGTAATATATTTGTCGGTAATTATACCACGTACGTCCACGTTTTCCAACCTGAGTGCATCCAAAAGAAATTTGCCAAGACTGTCATCGCCAACTTTTCCTATAATACAGGTACCTATGCCGATCTTGGAAAGACTGATCGCCGCATTTGCTGCGCATCCTCCTATTTGTAAAGAAATACTATCTACCAGACTCAGCTTTCCTTTTTCAGGCAACTCATTAACTGTTTTTCCAAGTATATCAGCGCACAATATGCCGACACATACTATTCCGGATTTTTCTGCAGTCATGTTCCAGCAATTTTACTATTCTATAATTGTGAACCGATTAACACGGGGATCGGTAAAAATATCTTCATCGTCCGTGCTTCTGGTCGAAAATTCTGATACAACAGCTCCCGTATCGCCCGCCCTGAACCAGTGCAGAATATCCGGGGAAAGAGTATACTGCTCGCCTGGATGCAGGATGATTTCATGTGATACCTGTAGAAATTCCTGATATTTATCCAATCCTTTGTGCCTGGGAACAGCATTTTTTATTCCTGAAACGTATAAGTATACTACCCCCCATCTGCACCGGAATGTTTCCTCTTTTCCGGGCCTTGCATTTTTGGAAGGATGAACATGTTCAGGACAGGTTTGTCCTGGAAACATGACAAGCTCTTTTGCACATACCCTGTCAGTATTGACATATACCACTACTTCGAGACCCAGCCTTTCAAGATCGCTTAATCCGAAATCTGCAATTTCTATGGATTGTTTTTCCTTTTCAGTCAATAAAATACCGGCCCTTTCATAAAAAAGCAGAGATTTTCTTCTTGCATTATCAATTTGTTTTAAGGTAAGCATAACTAACTTCCTGTGATTTATAATAATAATAATTGTGGATTCTCCAGAAGATTTTTAACTTCTTTTAAAAATGCCGCGCCGATAGCTCCGTCAATGATGCGGTGATCAAAAGAAGCGGTAATATTCATCATGTCGCGAATGACCATCTGCCTGTTAACGACAACCGTTTTTGCTATGATACTACCTACTGCAAGAATACAACTCTCCGGCTGATTAATGATAGCTGTAAAATTACTCACACCAAATGCCCCAAGACTTGATAAGGTGATAGTACCTCCCGATATATCACTTTCGTGAAGCCTGCTGTTCTTTGCTTTCTCAATATTTTCTTTATTGGCCACAGCTATTTCCCCAATTGATTTTCGGTTAACCCCTTTAATAACAGGCACGATCAGTCCCGACTCCAGCGCGACCGCTAATCCAAAATTGACATCTTTATATACTTTGATCCTGTCTTCCTGATAAGTAGCATTAATAAGAGGCTGCGATTCTATAGCTTTTGCCGCTACTTTTATAATGATATCATTGAAAGATATTTTTATTCCCCTGTCATTGCTGTTTAAGCGGTTCCTTAATGCAATGCTTTCGCCCATGTCCACATCAATTGAAACAATATAATGAGGTGATGTCTGCACGCTTTCTGTCATTCTTTTAGCGATCGTTTTTCTCATTGAACCAGCATCGATAAAATAAAATTCTTCCTGCGCCTGCACGGCCGCACTGGCTATATAATTATCGACATCGATTTTTTTGAGTAGATTTTTTGCAAAATACCGGGCAACATCCTGCAATTTTATATTTTCTGATTTTGCCCGATTTTTAGCTAAAGGAGACGCCTGTAATCTGTTTTCATGGACTTTGTGTATCGCCGGGTTTGTATTGGCAGGAGTTGTTTTAATCACCTGTACATTACTGCTTTTTGCGACTACCGCCATTTTTTTAGATTCCACCGGATCCTTTTCCTGTGTAAGTTTATCCTCCGGGTTTCCAATATGAGCAACAACCTCTCCGGTTTTAACCATTTGGCCCTCCGGATATTTAATATCCAGCAATGTTCCTTCCGCAAAACTCTCCACAGTCAGGATCGCTTTATCCGTTTCTATTTCAAAAAGAATATCGCCTCTTTTTACAAAATCACCGATAGATTTGCTCCATTTAAGAATAACCATTTCGTCTGTGGTCTGACCACCTGATGGCATTAGTATCTTATTTATCATAATACCTCCTCATATTGATTTTGCCTTGTTTTCGCTTCCTATTATTTTTATAAACCGAACTACTTCCCCGCAAATGGCTTGCCTTGCGCCGCATAACATGTCCGCTTCCCCGCCTCGGCCTATCACATTGTGAGGATCCATTTTATCAACATTGTTTTTATCCAGATAAGATTTAATATAATTAATATATACTCTTTTAAGGATAGTTCCGACATTCACCTTGCACATGCCTAGTTCTATAGCGTGCTGAAGATGATTGTCTGAGATACCGGTGCCCCCATGTAATACCAGAGGGACAGTAATTCTTTTCCGCAGAGTTTTAATAAGATCGAAATCAAGTGTTGCCTTTTTGCCTTCCAGAAGATGCACATTTCCTACCGCCACTGCTAAGGCGTCGATGCCTGTTTCTTTAACAAAGTAAGCTGCTTCATCAGGATCTGTCATATGTCCGATGCTGATGGTATTGGTTGAGATGTCTGAGTCAGGTAAATGACCCACTTCCGCTTCCACAAAAACATCCAGGCTATGTGCTATTCTTACAAGATATTTATTGATTTCGATGAATTCATTCATAGGAGTACCGTTTCCTTCAAACATTATTGCATTAAATCCTGCACTCATTCCATTTATCAGCATCGGCACTTCACGGGCTTCATTCAGCAACAGGGCCACAGGTGCCTTAGTGGCAACAGCTATAGCTTTCCCGAGATGTCCATAGTGATAAATATTTTCCTTTACCGTTCTTTTTTTACTTCCGATAAACTGTCCTCCAAATCCTATAATTACCGGCGAGTTAGTTTGCTCTGCAGCATCCACAACAGCAAGTATTGATTCCATGTTCCATGCTTCAAAATATCCGACCGCATATTTATTGGTCAAAGCATGATCCAAAAGCGATCTCATAGAAACTAATGCCATATCTCCTTTGTTAATTTATAATCAGATTTTCATGAGGTTTCTTGCCACTTCAGCAATTCTGTTTGCAGAAGGGACAACAAAATTTTCCATAACCGGTGCAAAAGGAATTGGCACATCATAAGATGCAACTCTTTTAATCGGAGCATCCAGATAAAATAGAGCATCTTCCGCAATTTGCGCTGCTACTTCGGCACCCCAACCGTTTCGTCTAGTATCTTCTTCAACGATAATCAGCCTCGATGTTTTTTTAACGGAATCAATGAGCATGTCGTAATCAAAGGGAACCAGTGTTCTGGGATCCATCACTTCCACACTTATGCCTTCTTTTTCAAGTATTTCAGCAGCTTCCATCGCTTTGTAAACCATCAGTAGGGTGGCCACTATTGTTATATCGGTTCCCTCGCGCCTGATCACGCCTGAGCCGAAAGGAATCAGATACTCTTCATCCGGAACTTCGCCGACAGGACTAAGAGCAGACTTTTCCGCACGGGTACCTTTACTGCCATATAGTAGTTTGTGTTCGAAAACAATAACAGGATTTTCATCCCTGATCGCAGTTTTAAGTAATCCCTTGGCATCATATGCGGTAGATGGACAAATTACTTTCAACCCGGGTATATGCGTAAAAAATGCTTCCAGGCTTTGTGCATGCTGGGCACCCCGGGTCGTGGCCCCGACAGGGGCTCTCATAACCATCGGAACTTTAACAGTTCCTCCTGACATATAGGTCATCTTAGCAGCATTGTCTGCAAGCTGATCCATCATGCAGAACAAAAAGTCGCCATATTGTACATCGGCGATCGGGATCATGCCTGTCATTGCTGCGCCTACTGCCGCTCCGGCAATCATAATTTCTGAAATAGGCGTGTCCAGTATCCTTTCATGTCCAAACTCTTTTGATAATCCCAGCGTTACGGTAAACGCGCCTCCGAATCCTCCTTCTACATCGATGTCTTCACCTAAACAAAATACCCTGGGATCGCGTCTCATTTCTTCTGCTATTGCCTGTCTTAAAGCCTCTGCAATTGACATTTTTGCCATAATTATTTTTCTCCTTAATAGTAAACATTTAATAGCGCATCTTCAGGCAATGGAGAAGGGCTTGCTTTAGCAAAGTCAACAGCCTCCTCAATTAATTGGAGAATGTTTTTTTCAATTATAGAAAGCTTTTCTTCCGTGAGTATTTTCTCGTCGAGAATATATTTTTTGCACCGTGCAACGGGATCTTTATCAAACCATTCCTTTTCTTCTGCTTTGTCCCTGTAGCCACAGGCATCATTACGTGAATGACCGCATCTGCGGTATGTTTTTAATTCCAGGAATGAAGGACCACCACCTTTTCTCGCTTTATCAATAGCCTTGAGGGCAGCTTCATTTACTTTAAAGACATCATTGCCATCGACCACTTCTCCGGACATGCCGTACGCAGGTGCCCTTTCTGCCAGATCTTTAATCTTAATTACCTGACTGATATGTGTTGAGGCACCATATAAATTGTTTTCGCAAACAAATACTATGGGCAGGTTCCAGATGGCAGCCGCATTCATGGATTCATGGAATGCACCTTCGTTAGTGGCACCATCTCCGAAAAAGCAAACCACCACATTATCTGTTTTTCTCATTTTACAGGAAAGTCCAACGCCTACTGCTACCGGCATGCCTCCCGCCGTTATGGCTATAGCCGGAATGGCTCCTACAGAGATATCTCCGGTATGCATCGCCCCTCCCTTTCCTTTACAGCAACCCGTAGATTTGGCAAACATTTCAGCCATCATGGAATTTAATGAAACGCCTTTGGCCAGACAATGCCCCGCAGGCCTGTGTGTGGATGTCATGTAGTCGCTCTTGCGTAAATCATATAACATGCCAACGGCGCTTGCCTCCTGACCCTGCGATTGATGGATAGTTCCAGGCATCACTCCTTCAAGAAAAAGAAAATAGATCTTATCCTCATAATTTCTTAACAGGAACATCTGCTCATACATCCCGACTATTTTTTCATTTTCTATTTTCATAAAGTAAATATAGTAAAATATTTATTACTTGTATAGACATGTTGTATTTTTACAAAAGTTCTAATAACTATGAATATTATATTTATTGTTGAAACAGCCTGTAGGACCAAATATATAAAATTATCTTGTATATACAAGTAATAATTCTTTTATTAATTTTTCCGCCAGTATTAGTTTACGCTTTTCCAGAAATCTTCAATTTCTTGCAGGGATTTCCCCTTTGTTTCAGGCAGTAACCTATGAATGAAAAAAAAATCCCATAATACAAAATGAAGAAAAACTTCAGAATGTTCCCGCAGTCCCGATTACATACAGAGAAACAGGATTGAGCTGACCAACTATCGTATCGCCGATCCACATTACTATGATACTTAATGCCATAATCGGGGCCATATTTAAATTATTGTCATCGCAAATTAATTGATTAACTTAAATATACAAGTTAAATAAATGTATTTTGCTTTATATCTGCACATGTAGGTATCATATATATATGACAATATGAAAAGACGAAATTTTATACGTCAGACAACATTG